>Ga0247778_1000452_pt1 | contig 52756 bp, 52 predicted proteins | sample UWRJL049202B5_FD_179939 | JGI IMG/M metagenome (GOLD analysis project Ga0247778, IMG submission 179939) | Plant litter microbial communities from Arlington Agricultural Research Station in Wisconsin, United States - UWRJ-L049-202B-5 | ecosystem: Environmental > Terrestrial > Plant litter >... | reverse complement strand
CCCCTCCCCCCCCCCAAACCCACATCATTTCCATTCCCCGCCAGACCACAGTCCTTATACAACCCCCTCCCTCCTGCCGTATGCACTCATCACCAAACCCCCAAACTCTATAAAAACCACACACCCCAATCCCCAAACTTATCCACACAAACACAAAAGTTCCCCTCCGGGTGATGACAGGGCATGCTCGGGTCCTGATGTTTTGTCCAGCCCCCGGCCACGGTTTAGACCTCTGTCTTTCTGCTGTGAGCAAGAGGGCTAAAGTCACAGGGGGAATAGGGGGGCAGGTTTGAGTGAGTAAACCATTAAACGATCTTGCTGTCAACTCTGCCTTCATTCATCCATCCACCCTTCATCTCCTCCTTCCCATCTCGACACAGGCTTACCCCCTTTCATCCAGAAAGAGCGAGCAATAGCCATCCCAGATAACATTCAGTCTCCCAGTGTCCACAGCTCCAATCAGACCGTCATACCGGCAGGTTTTGCTGAGATGGAGTCTAGAAAGAGTGGGAGGAAGGGTCGGTATATATACTGATTCCAGCTGGTAGATCCTGCGAGGGTGTGTTGATATGGAAAACGCGCTTGCGTGGGTATATTCAGTTTTGACTTTCTCACATTTCACATCACATCACAGGCCACAATTTTTGAAGTGGCTACTGTCCATTCATTCTCTCTCATCCTACCCCTCCACCCCTCAAAACCCCAACTCCCCTCACTTCCCATAAATACATACATACCACCTCTTTCTCCCCATCCCCCTCGACTTTCCCCATCCCCTTCCTCACAAATAGTCCAACAAATGCAGCACAGCAGCACGACAAAAAAAGATGCAGTTCAATCCAGTCCAGCCAATTAAAAAAAAGCCAAGCCCAAAGACCACTCCCTCACTCCCCAAAACAACAAAGGTAAAAACGAGAACGCCTATATTGCTTCAACGAAGAAAAAGTCCCTTCCATGCAACCCCTCGTGTTCAATTCATCGGGTCTGTCCATCGTTCGTATATAACCTCAGCGGGAGAGAGAAAAAAAAGGTCGAGTCGAGGATCCATGCGAATGCGGCGTGTAGAAAGGTACAAAGGGAACAGAAGAAATTGGGTTGATTTTTGGGCGTTCGTTCGTTCGTTCGTCGGTTGCTCGCTCGCGTGCTGGGTATGGTATCGCGTTGAATTTCAAATGAGGATAGCGAAGTAAAACAAGGTGAAACGCCCGGTATGCAATGAGTAGAATGTGAAACTTATGATATGATTTGATTTGGATTCGTCCAACGCGATTGAGTGTGATGTGACGTGCCCGCGTGCGTAGTCTCGTATTCATTAAGATATTAGGAAACTCGTGTCCTCCTTCCAACTCCTATTAAACATTTCAGGAAGCCTGCTATTGGGTAGCAGCCACACACCAGTGTCGGTGAAAGACCCAAGCACTCTTCTGGCATTCCTTGCTGCAGTATTTCGTGCGCCTGCACCGCCTGCACTTGGCGAATTGCCGGGTATATTCTTCCCACTTCCCGCATTGGTAGTATGCACATTGGCGGATCCCGCCTCGGCTGTCGTCTTTCCTGCATAAATTCCGCATCACGACGCCGGCCCAGTATTGCATGTCCTGGCTGTGATGTCGGACTGTGAACTTCTCTACTAGAGGGAAAATGTTGAAATCGTCGGGGAGAAGGTACTCTTCCTCTTCCGAGTCGCAGGCGGAGTGTGATGTTGTTGGGGACGAAGAAGAAGATGATGGCGAGAAGGGGTTGGCTTCATCGAGGTCGAGGAGGTGCAGTTCGGACCCGATTTTGAGTTTCGGTACTAGATGTGATCGTTGGAAGTACGAGCGAAGGTTGCAGTATTTGGAGACGTAAGCGAGGAGCTGCAGTGACATGAGAACATCCTCGTCTCTCGGCATGGCAGCTAAAACTTGACCGTTGGTGGGAGTCGGTCGGTCGAGGAGGTATCGAGGGATGGTGGCATTAGGCATTGTTGGAGGTGTATTTGCGGCAGTCGCTTGAGCAGGTGATAGGCCCATCGTTGGCCCGGTTGGTGTTGTGGCGTCATTAATCATACTGCCATCAATGGCAGAGCGGTGGGTAATATTAAATGTTCCTGCATCCTGAGCTTCGGATACAGTTGGCGTGGTCAGCCCGAGAGGAGTCTCAACAGCTGTAAGCATGCTGTCCCCCTCGTCCATACTAATGTCTTGGATATTAACAGTCGTAGATTGGATTTCTGGTACGCTCCCACCCGAGATGTCGGCATTTTCCGACTCGTCAGAGGCCATGCTATCAGCATTGGGGTCTTCTGGTTCCCCAACCATGGATGCTTGATGGCGAATTGACGGTCTTCTTCTCGATCGGGCTGTGGGTGCTGATAAATTCGTTGGTCGAACAGTGGGTGATCTCAATTGATTCAGAGGTAATGGTGTCGTTGGAGATTCTGGTTGAGATGTGAGGCCACCATGGAACCCAGGAACCATTGATGGCAGACGGTCTACGTCACGGACGGGTCTGAGATTGAATCCGTCCGCTGTGTCCATTGATGGAACTGCGGTAGCGAGAGGCTGAATATTGTGACGGGACGGAGGTAAGAAATGCTGCCTGGCATCTTGCCCTCGGTGGTGGTGATGATGATGATGATGGTGTCTATGAACAGAGAATGTGGTCCTCTCAGGAGGAGATGTGACTGCGAATTGAGGTCCGGTAGGGGTAGTTTCCATGGCATCCGAGGCGGTTGCCGGAGGAGGGTTTACAAATGTCGTAGGAATTTCAATAGATGGCGGAGGAGGTTGTCTTCTAGATGCTCGGAACTCTGATTCAAATCGTGATGCTCGATTCCCGAATGAAGCACCCTTGTGAGAGCTTCTGTGCTCGCTGGATCGTGACCCGTGGTGACGCACATCTTGCAGCGCTTTGTTCTTTGCTTCCTCGGCCTTCTCGCGGCACCTGTCCACGACCTTGATGTAATTGTCGAGTATCGTAGCAATGACTGGCACCATATCCGCCTCGACCACTCTTGTGCGGACATTTTCCGATCCTCGGACCCCAATGTTTACAACGCATTGAAATGCCAGGTTCCATTTCCACATATCCATCATATCCTTACTCCGCCCTGCCTTGAGAAGGCATACCAGCCTCTCGACGCCGCCATCGACCGTCAAGATATCCCTTATCCGGGCCGAGGACGTGGTGAGGTATGCGAGGTGATTGAGCGAATTGATGAGCGGGAGGGTGGAGGTGCAATCGAGGGCTCGGCGATCGTACAGGGCGGTAGTGATGCCGACCGATGCCTTGTTGACATTTGGGATGCTGAAATTGACTTCCCTCATGATGGAGTCGAGCCGCGGATCGCGGAGAGAAAAGGTTTTGTCGTCGTCTCAGGAGGTTCAGCTGCTGATCAACAGTGAGAAAATTATTGTATGAAAGCAAGCAGACGCGGCTCGCTCGAGCGATCGTTCTCGGTGTAATTCAGGATGCTCGCGTGTTTGAAACGCAGGTGTTGATGCCGAGTGTGAGTTGGGTCGGGGGGTGTGGTTGGGCGTCGAGCGGATGTGGCTGGCCTCGAGGATTACTGGCAGCGGAATGGGAATGATGCTGCAGACAAGTCGTGGGTATCAAGCAAAGGTCATAAGTGCAGAAGACTCGAGGGATTCGATGCAGCAGCGTTGGTGATGAGGAGGCTGGGGTTTTTCGTCTTTGGAATTGCGGTCGAGGGAGTTGGGATTTAAGCGTGTCGCAGATGCTGACTCCTGCTCCTGGGATGCGAAGCAATCCAATTCCAGCCCAATCCAGCCAACTGCAATAAAGTAGTCCGCGGAATGGAGAGACCGGACGAGAATGCCCTCTGCGGATTTCGATATTGCAGAGCAGAGCACGAGGAGGGAGTCGTAGCAGTCGTCGACGGGTGGTGGTCGGGGAGGTTGAAGGAGAGAAAAGCTGTGGTTGTGGTTGTCCACCAAGATGTGGATCTCGAGTAACTGTACCCTAACGAAAACGGCCGTGCTCTGGTTATTACGGCGAAATTGCGAGGCAGGCGCGGTCCAAGGAGAGAACGCTGCAGGACCCGCAAAATTCCACGCTGCTGGAAATGAGACGAGTAACAAGAAGATAATAATAAGTATATATAAGACAACAAATATAGAGGATGGGAAAGGGGGCGAGAGGAGAAGAGGAGAGTGAAGGTGGAGGCGTTCGTCGGTTGTTTTCGAGGTGAAGAAAGCAGAGAGTGAAGAGCACCACGAAATCCAAATGCAGCTGGAACCCAACCCAACGGATCAACACTGATGGCAAAATGGCGATACCAATACTGAGTAATAGGGCCCACCAGGCCCCCTCGGCTTTTGGAGGGAACCCTGGAAACCTTCAGGTCCCTCAGAGGCTGGGCTACCTGGGTAGCTTTCGTCCAGTGGAGACTTGCAGCGTCTGCAAACCTCGCGACTGGCTGCTTCAGGGCTGGAGTGGATTGGAGCGCAGCGAACTTTGCAGCCAAGAAGCCTCGAGAGGAGAAAGCGGCGAACAAGCAGAACCCAATCCCAGACTCCCAGTGCTACAATTGGCAGAGGCTGGGCTTGGTGAGCAGGAGGACGGCCGCTTGACTAAGCACCGAAGCACCGAAGTACAGAGATTTTGATTGTTTAGTTTTCACTTTCGTTCTATTTTTTGCCTCCTGTCTTGCTTGTCATGCTAGTCTCGACGCTTCTACCCTTCCGACCGGAGCAGCAGGCACATGGCAGCGGCTGCTTGAGTAATGAGTCTGCCGTCGCCCGTTCTTCTAGAATGCCGAGTCGAGTATCACTGCAGCATGAAATACAATACCAAGGTACATTACAGCACATAATCCTGTCAGTCTCACTGTTTCAGCATCTCTGTGTGGCGGCCCTTTCAGCCTGAAGTCCCCTTCGGAAGGCTCTCTATACCCAAAAGGGGCCCTATCGGTTTGTCTCCGCCACTTCAGCTCAAAACAGCGTCATCCGGAACATCAAAAGAGCGAACATCAAACCACTTTACTTCTTCGCATCTGCACCTGCACTCTGCACTTTCGTATATACTTTCCTCGCCCCGGATTATGCATAAGAGCTTGGAGAGCACATCGCCCTCAATACATCACGATACATGGTACGATATGGCACGGATAGCCTCCATTCATCGCCCCGTGCGTATGCCAAGCTCAACTCTCGCCTACTCACCGCCCACAAAGCCATCTCCATCTCCATCTCGATAAATTTCCGCAATCAACCGACAATCGCATCTCACGTTTCCCCACTCTTCAGACGAGATCAAACCGCCTGTGTAACATCCCGCCCATCATATCAGCCATCTTATGACTACCCTATTTCCATCCTCCATGGCATCTCAACCTCCATTTCTTATTGACACCACACCAATCAACCGCCCCATCAAAAGCCATCCGCTTGCCTGGCGGCAATCGCAGCGCTTAAGTGCACCTCACCCCATTATTCGCCGCCTCTTCACCTGTCATACTCCTCAAAAGGCGCCTCTTTATCATCAAAACACAAAAGCAATTAACATCCGCGCGGATGGCGCACAAATACGGCTCGAACCGATCAAATCCACAACTCCCCTCTTTTCTCGGTTCGCAGGCCATCCTGCATCGCATCCGCATCCATTTAATGCACTCTCGTTTATGCATCACACTCCGTGCGCTGCGTTGCTTTTGCACAGACGTTTTCTATCGCGATCCTAGCTTGCCTTGCTTCTGCTTCTGCTTCTGCTTCCGTTTCTTTATTTCCAGAACAACTTTGCTGTTCCGAGTCCCGGGCCTGAGGTGCAGCCAGCTCTCCCTATTTTTAAAGACACGTGCAATTCACGTGGTTTGAAAGGAATGTAAAGAATCCTGCGTTTCAAGTGGAATCCGCCAACCAACTTCTTCATTTCTTCAATTCTTGGCATTGGTCATGATTTAGCGGGAGAGAAAGAGGTTGACTGCTAGGCAGATTCGGATCAGATGATTGATTTGTTGAAACGGAGATTGTTTGGTGGTGCGGGGAAGGTGGTTTTAGTTTGGAGATCGTGGCTGGCGTTGTTTATGCTTCATTTATTTCATACTCGGAGTAGTCGGATAAGAGGGAGAGATACGCGATGTGCGTTTTGTGCTTGAGGCTCTGTCCCGAGGGGGCCAGTCTCGTGACTTACTTTCATTTTCGAAACACTATTTTAAGGAGGTTGAAGTATCCGGGATCTGTCTCAGGCTGCTCAAGCGAGCATACTCTACTTTCGAAGTAGCATTACATCTCAAGACCAAGTCGACCACAAATCACGTGACCTAGCAAGCAACCCGAATAATTTTGTCCTGCTTTGTCACTTTACTTTCCTCATCACTCAAATCTTCATTTTATGCCGTCAAAAGGGATTATTGAGTGTGGTATGTGCAGCTAGTGGCTATATATTCCCAATTGAACTTATATCTATACAGACCTAAGGATTAGTGTACGGAACAGGCCTGAAAAGGTGTCTTGTTTTTTCCGAGGCTTTAAACCAGCATTGCAAGCGATGTCTGTAATTTGATGCATCACATGACAAAAATTCCGCGAGTGCTCAAGCTGAGATGCAAACGGGGCCGACTAGAAAACAGATTTGGGCTCCCGTTTATGGGTGAAAGATGGAGCGAGGAGGCTTTGATCGCCTTTGTGTATGCCTATGAGCAGCACACTACACCGAGACTCAAGATCAAGCCGCACATTACTTTTCATGGCACACACGCCAAGCTCCCTAGGTGCAATTTCCCCGACGTATAGAAGAGTTTCCTGGCTAGTCGCTTAGGTAACAATCAACTCCCCCAGAGGGTAGATCATCACCCACAGCATATTGAACCAAGAATATTTTCCAGAGTCCACGGTAAATCCGAAATGCTGCCTCGAAAAGCGGGTGTGAAACCCATGTACTATGCAGGGAGAACTGGACGCTTAAGTAAAGTATCACGTAGGTTGAAGGGAAGGTAGACTCATGGATCCTAGAGGATGGGTTGAAAGTGAGGATATATTAAGGTCTGAAGAATCTAGCTAGGTGGGTAGCAGTCCTTATATACGAGGACTGCTCTTTAAGCGTTTAGACGAGGCTGGGCCCGTGGTGCGGGCGCTACGAGCGCTACGGTGCATCTCGCTGTGACATAAAGCGTGACCATCACCACAACCAAGTCAGTAAGCCTCGCGTATTCCCGTACCTGACCATAATGTCGGTAACCGATAGTCCCCTTTGACTATATAAATCCACAATTCCTTTCAGCGTTTTTAATTAAGATAGCCACCCTTTCTACTTTCTATTTTTCAACCATCGAGCCATCATAGCCTTCTCCTTCGACGTCCTTTAAATCATCACAACGTCACTGACTCACTTTCACGCAACGCTCACCCTTGTTAGGCCCAATCCTAGGTACACTCTTTCGCAAGGCTGGCTATCCGGCTATCTATTATCTAGTATTGAATCTATTTCAAAAGTACGTCCGTTGTTATATTTTCTACTTATATTATCCCCCTTCATACCTTTTCAAATCATCGTTGTTCGCTGTCCAGCTTCAGCCTCGTCATATTTGTTTTGTCGGCGATAAGGACTGATAGGCGGATATATTTTGTGTTCGTCGTGTGCGTCCTGTGATAATCCGATGTGGGAGTACCGGCTGCTTGCCCCATGTCAATGCCCTTCCCCCATGTCAATGTCCTCACGCCGTTCTTATGCGCTTGCCGTCTTTCGCTTGGGCGCCATATCCGTTGCCGTCTTTTTTTCAACTGTGATAATCCACTCACTCGTACAGTACATAAGTGCAGACTTTTCTCCTCTTCAATCGATATCATCATCCCTCCATTACGATCATCTCGCTCCACCAAACAAAGATTGGAATAGGCCGAGGACGACCCCGCAAGCCGACAAGGCTCGCCCCTACCGTGATAGTCCTATTCCATTCTGCGAAAAGGCCAAAGTTCAGCCACACCGCACAGCCTTACCTCGCAAACGCATCAGGCTTTATCCTCAACCAGGTGCCTCGATTTGGTAAACGCCGACTCGCCGATCCCCGTTCCTAAAGCCCTGAGCTCAACGCGATCTCCTCTAAAGACAAGATCATAAAACGTTTTCCGCATACCAAGTCACCGGCACCCTCACTCCTAAATACAATTACGTCGTAATTTTTGTCGTCAGTCAATATTCAGCTTCCGGTACATTCGTTCGTTCTTCTTTTTCTCTTTCATAAAGTTGATTTTCGAGGGCTGACAAACTTTCTGCTTGGAATCTCCAGACGTGCTGAAGAAATTATTCATATAAGCCGTGACTTGGAGCTGGCCGCAAATTGTCAATCATCGGACAAACTATCGGTTCCAGCGTTGTCCAATAAGAAGCCGTAAGGTTAACGTAAGGTTGCTGTTCGTTTGGCACCCGCTAAGAAACGCCGCAAATCCAACGACCCACCACCGCCTGTTGTTCCACTGCAGTGCATTATACCCCAAGTCGTCAGCACCTACCGGCTCCGCTCTTAGAGCTAACCTTCCCCCCCCTCGCAATATACTTATACCATCACTTCCTCAACTGCTAGGGCTTAACTCCCTCCCTTTCAAAGTTCTTATACCTCTACTCCCTCAATCGCCGAGAAAAGACCGCAGAGGTCCTCGATCCATTTTGTTTCTGTTCTCATCACAGTCCGAGCCTCTCATTCGAATAAGTCATCGCCGCAATTTGTTCGGATCCATAGACTACCTGCCCACATAAGGCGATCACGGCAACAATCGTGGTACTCAAGTGTTACGGGCGACGGCTGTCTGCAAGACGCGAGACACAGCCAATCATCGTTATTCTTTCGGCTGACACAGCCTCGACCTTAACAAATAGGCTTTCCCTCAGCATACCGCTGCAGCTTATATTCCCCGGCTTCGTGGTTACAACCTTTTGTAGCTACATATGTTTTATGTTTCCCAGTCTTTATACTGTTCACTCCCGGCATTATTTCTTACGACCTCCGCCCTCAATCTCGGACTTCGAACATACAACATTCTTTTTCAACTGCCCACGCTCTCTATTTTCACTTCCAACTAGTATGTTCTTCAATTGGTCCACTGTACTTCTTGCAAATGCATTCTACATACACACTGCCCCTAACATAAGATGGTCCCAATTTTGTTACTCTCACTGCCCTTTCAGCCTACTCAGTCTTCAAAAAATTTCCGCTGATTTGATTTGTTTCTAGTGTCTCCAGACCTCTCTACAGCTATTGTTCTCGGCGTCGTTAATTTCTGCACTAGTGGTGCAGCAGTACTCATTGCATATCTTACCCTTCGATACATGATTGGCACAAACTGTAAGCAAATCAATTCAAAATATGCTTTTTTCAATTGGTCATTGGCTGATACCATTTCCCGGCAAACAGTTCAGAACCCTGAAGCAGCCCTTCTCCATCGTCATGAGCACCAACACACATACATCATACCGATACCCTCGTCTCCGAGTCTTGTTTCCTCTTCGGGGCCGCTGGGAGGGTCACAGCAGGTTAGAAGACCAAGCTCTGAGTTTGAAAAATAATAATTTGTTTTGATTTTGGGTTATTGGAGGCAAGGACTGGGGTTTTGGTGGTTTGACAATATTACGTTATATTACGGTCTACTTCTTGAAATTATATTGTGCCCAAGTTCACCAATGTGCTCTTCATGTCTTCTATTTTGATATGATCTGTGATATACAGATCTAAGGCTAGTACGCACCGCAGCCTTACTCGAGACAGCCATCGAGATGATTGGCCAGAAAATATCTGGGGTCTGGCTAATAGCCAAATATGAGGCCCCTCCCTCACGTCTTCTACTGTAAACGCCGACTCGCCGACGCCCGTTCCTCACTCTCGTCTCACCTCTGTTTGTCGCATCGTCCCGCCGTAGACCTGTTCAATTTGCAAAACGGTCCGGCAGAGAAGTCGCCCGATGTCGAAGGAAGCGTCCGATCGAGGAGTAGTCACAGTAATGCCGCGAGGAGCGAGGATAATCGAGGAGGACTCAGTGACTTGTCTGTCAAATTGGCAGCCATGTGTTCCCTAGGATGCAATCTGATATGGCGCAGTCAACGAACCATGCCAATCTATTAGATGCCTGTTCTGGCCGGCGGCCGAGGCCTTTATATGTATGGTTGAAGGACAGCCACATATTTCCATACGCTGCGAGGTCATCGGGCGGCGCCACAGGTCAGCCAGAGATTTTTTAAGGGGGGGTGCTCATAAGCGAAAAAACTGGTTGAAATTCAACATCACACCCCCGATGACAGCGGACGATTGACCCAAGCTCGCCGCGCGCCACCAACACATCCATTCCCCATGTTACTACATGGTATCTCAATACTCATCAGCACCTTTTTTACACCCATACTCGTACGTTCGATTTCTAAACCTTCGAACACATCCCAATCTCCTACAGCCGACGAGATCAAATACTTTTTCTCACATAGGCGTTTTGTCATCCTCATTGGATCCTGCTGTTGTCAAGTACTTGGCACGTCACGTTATTTTCCCTACATCAGGCTGGGTCTCGAATCCAACCATCCGAGGTCCGAAGCAAGGTCGTGCGATCGTGTACAGAATAAAGTTGGGCAGATTCAAATACCTAGGCATTCGTATTTTGTCGATGAAGTCTCAGCCTGGCCCCTGCAGCCCACCTCGTGAAGCGGTATGCACATACTTTCGCTGGTAGGGTCTCCCATCGCCTGCTGCCAATCATTAGGATATGTGGCGGTTCTAGCGTTGTGTTACAAAAAGCTGATTCGTTCGTGATTCAGGAAAGACTCCCATGGTGAAGCGGGAGAAAAAAAGTATATTTCCCTTTCGAGGACAGTGTGCACGAGATTCCACCGGCTAACGGGCGGGGGGCAGCCAAGCAGTCAGGGGGTTGGGGCACTGAGGTAGTGGCTGGAAACCTTGTTGGGGGATGCGGACAATACCACGGGAAGCGACCTCCCCTGTGTGGCGGTTCTAGCGTTGTGTTACAAGAAGCTGATACGTTCGTGATTCAGGAGATTCTCACCACAAAAGAACAACGTGCAGCGTCACCTCCAGCTCGGTTCTACGCATTCAAGATTTCTGTGTACTTATATAGAAATTCTGCCCCTCGAAATCTTGGATTGAATCCAATCGCTGAAATCTACAACATATTTGTTCTCCTACTCTTGCCTCAAATCTAATCTTCCATTCAAAGCCGTACCGCTACAGCAATCTGACAACGTGGTTTGACAGCGGCCCCACATCTTCCTTCGATTTGGGCGGTGAGCCCGCCTGATTGGTTGCCGCTTCTACCCGGCTGCATCATCCCCAAAACCTATCACCTTCGAAACAAAGCACCAAAATTTTTTGTTCTACTCTGCCTGTATCAGTACTTCTCGTCCAATTAGTACGTTCGTTCACTTGTCAAACCTATCTTCCGCCAGTTTGAGCAAATGCACTTTACTCCATACCAAATCACCAATCTAGGACGGGAGTGCAATCAAATCTAGAAATATTCACCAATATTTAAATTATTCGCCCTGTACCTTGCAGATTGCCAAATCACCATTTGAATTCTTTTACTCTTCCACACCTCTAATCTAGTCCTTCTACTTGCTATTATTACTGAGACGTCCCCAGTGTCTCCAGACCTCTCTACAGCCATCGTTATCGGCATTATCAATTTCTTTACCAGCGCTGCTGCAGTACTGATTGCGTACCTTACACTTCGATATATGATTGGCACAAACTGTAAGCAAGTTGTTTACTCGCGCTCAAATTATCCCCGTCGCTGATAGTTCTACTCGGCAAACAGCTCAGGTTTCAGAGGCAGCCCTTGTACATCGACACGAACACCAACATACCTATATCATACCCCCTTCTCCAGATCTCGTTCCTTCTTTTTCAGGGTTGCGGGGAGGGTCACAGCAGGCTAGAAGTCCAAGCTCTGGGTTTGAAGAATAATTTGCTTTGATTGGGGTATTGGGAGCAAGGGCTGGAGTCTTTGTGGTCTGGAAACACGGCGTTATTACGGCCCGCTTTTTGAAATTATATTGTTCCCAAGCTCTTCGATGTTCTCTTCAAGATGGGAATTTGCTGGTAACGGTTGAAGCTTTATCTCATGGGGAAGAGTCCCGTGACTATTGACCAGTGCCTATCTTCTCATTTTCCGTATCTCAGAGCGCCCGAAGTTCGCGATATAATTCATCAAACTACTCGTTCGCCAACTGGAATCAACATGATCACCTACGCAGCACGTGATTTTGGAGCAATATCGCTCTCAGTCTTGAATTGCCACCGACTTGCCGGTATAGATCATCCCAACCATTCGAAAATGTTCCTCCTGCTCCGATGGAGAAATCAGTTGGGAAGATTATTCCTGCAGCGGCTCCGCATGTCTCATTACACACGTAGTCCCTGTAGCGAGCAGCTGCACCGATAGGCCTCCCACCCTGGTGTTGCATGGGCTGTATGCAGCGCAACTCCTTGATAGGTGGCGGAGTTTGCAACATGATGCTGATCAAATCGCTTAGTGGCAGGTGCATTTGAACGTGCCAATTAAATAATTAAAGGCAGCCTCGCTGCTGCACAACTGACAGCAGCTCCAAGGGTAAACCCCTCCAAAATTTTGACGAAGTGCCCAGTAATCTAATGGTGGCAGAGCACAGTCGGGGGGTAATTTGCAGCTGAAGACAGCAACGATGGTTTGTATCTTTGGGACATAAAAGCCTTCAATTCCCTCCAGTGTTTCTCGAAAGAGAGAACTTCAAACTCATTAAACATCGAACAATCAATCCTCCCTTCTCGGCGCACTTTGAACATTTGCCAACTTGTTTCTATCGCTGCCGCTTGTCATTTACCCCCAGCCTTGTCACGTCAAGCCTTGACTGCCCCACCGCTGTATCACACGCAAGGCTGCACTTGTTCATATTGCGGAGCTTTTCTTCTCCACATAACATTTGGCCGTTGGCTATCTGAGGTTTAGTATAGCCTCTAGGGTACGTCTATCACTACAATTCCTATCTTTTCCTGTGCACTTTGCCCACACCTGTTTCGATCGCCATTGCTTGTTGCCCAGCCTCAGCCTCGTCACTTTTTTGTTCGGCGACGAGGGTTTAGAGGCAGTATTTAGCCCTGCCTTAAAGAGCAATCCGATGCAAAGGCACTGCTAAGTATTTCAGACACGTGCGCGGAAGAATACGAGGGTTCACATCCTATTAGCGGGCTGATCCTGCTTATGCAACGTGGAGAGACCTGACGATTTCGGAGATCGGCTCTTGTTGCTATTCGCCGCGTCCGATTTGGTGGCTGGCCTCCGGCGTTTTCTAACGAGCACGACTTGCTAAGAAGTCTTAGCAGCGTAACATGAATGATTTGCTCGAGTCAAAACAGCTTGGGACGGCACCCCCTTGCACTAGACGCCAAGAGCTGCTTTCCCTTCACCGGACCTTCTATCTCTTTTGCTCCACCATTAAATACTACTACAATTCACTTACATATAAATGCAGTCCCTCCTATCTTGTTGCCACAAATCTATCATCGAAAACATCTCACCAAACAAAGGTTAGAGTCCCCCGTGGCCCCAGATTTCTCCTCTTGATCCTCTTAGAAGTTCGTGCTCCGACTCCGTTCCGCATCAATCCAGTTCAATCGCTATCACCTGTTATTTCTCCTCGACCTTGTTACGTTGAAGCTCGTCTCTCGCGGTCTCGTGCAAGGCTGCGCATACTGCGAACCTTTTGACACGTGAGCACACTGGGCTACGTACTCCACAATCATCGTCTTGACTGCTTGAAATACGTATTCCATACCAAATTCTGGATTTCATCACCATTACTCTCTTAAAAACTGGTCAGAGCGTCTCGGTCGCCGTACAGCCTCAGCCTTCTCTGGCAAGGCTGCACATATCACGCGTCTTGCTGTTACACAACACTAGAGAGCTCGGCCAATGAGGCACGCTTGCAGGTACATCCAGCCACCGCTCAATCCTCCACGGCCCAAACACCACCCATCTTGTTGCCCCTGTCATCCACCGCGCTGTTCCAAAGCGCATCCACCGATCCTAAGCTCGCGACAGGGCAGACAACCACCCGACACTCCCACACGATCGAAAATATATAACTGTCCTCTGTTGTATCCATATCTTCGACCCAATGTTCTTCTTTAACTATCTGGCGACACATTTCACTTTCTATCTTTGATCTCGCGGCGCTCTAAAAGCAATTCGCGGCGGAAGGTTGCTACGTATTCTGTTTTTTATCACCTGCACCGATTCAAAGTTCTCCAGCCACAGGTGGCCGACGCCTCTCAGCCTTGCCTTCCCAATCAGTTCAGGTTGAACGTACCAGGCTCCTTCTAAACGCCGACTCGCCGATTTCCGTCCCTCATCACGCCCTAGCGTATCTTGCAACTACCTTGAACTGCGTCTTAAGATTCCTCTCACCAGGAGTACGATTAACAACTATACTTTTACTCGATCTGCAGAGCCCCGAACACATCTCAGTCGTGTGCAACAGACTAGAGTGAGAACCCCATTTTCTGCAGGTAAATTGACCGCCATACTCTTTCTACCATTATTAAGTACTTGGTACGTCACATTATTCTTTTTTTCTCCCATTCAGTCCCGGCCGTCATCAGTACCATAGAAGTCGGGCGTCATTGGAATTCGCTTGTGGTCTGAGCTCACCAACCAAGTTCGGCGTGGGAAGCTACTGAGCCTATCGGCTTCTTGTTACAAAACGCAGTTTCATTGCAACCCCCCCAATCTGAGAGTGCGTGCAGTGTTTGCTAGCTTCTGTCAGATTCGGCTCAACCACAGCCCAGCATTTGCAGCACTAGGATTTGACAAGGTGCATCGTGCATTGCTATTGCCACACACAATCCAGCGTTGAAAGCCGTCCTTATTCTTATAGTTATAATTCTGTGCCTCGACATTTTGAATTGAAATAACCTAACTCACTGGACTCTAGAACACGTTTGTTCCCTATTCTCGACACAAATCCAACGGTCAATCCACAGCCTTACCGCTACAGCGATCCGATAACGTAATCCCACAACAGCCCCATATTTTTCATTCGATTCGGCTACGGCAGAGAGTTCGCTTGATTGGCAGCTGCTTCTCTAAGCAACGTCTGGGTACGATTGTTTGGCTACTAATCTCCCCTTCTATTTCGACCTCAATCTAAATTCTTCATAGGAACTATCCCCCTCGAATCTATCTACCAAATACTCACGAAGATATTGTTCGACTCCGTCTTATACCATACTTTCTCGTCCAGCTAGTACGTTCGTTGCTTCTCATCCTTTTCCTTGCGCATGTGCACTCTGCTTCATACCAATTGCCAATAGACAAAGGGGTTCTTTAGTTTCCCACACTTTCAATCTACTTCTCATACTAGCATTATTGCTAACACCTCACTATAGTGTCTCCCGATCTCTCTGCGGCAATTACCTTCGGGGTCATCAACATCTTCACTAGCTTTGCTGCTGTCTTAATTGCATACTTCACACTACGATATATGATTCTAGCAAACAGTACGTTTCTATTTAGCTTCGCCTTCTCAACATTAGCAACTTGCTGATCCTTGTACCATCACAGATGGCGTACAGCCTCATGGTCTCGAAGCTGCACTCGTTCACAGGCATGAACACACCTACGTCATGCCCAGTCCTGTTGCTTCCAATCTCGAAACTTCGTTTGGGAATAGGCGGCGGACTTATGAGCTTGAAAGTTCGTGAAGTTGTTTCAGAGTGGAGGCAAATTCCAGGAGTAACGGATGGTTGGCGACCGCAAAGGTTTTATGACAAAAGGAGTGGGATGTTAGATGTTTACATGATTGCTTTAATTAAAGGATTATTCAAGCCTCGCCTTCCATCGAGTAGTTCTCGGTCTCGTCCCTCGATGTTCTAGGTTTGCTACACTGCCATTTACCACTCCTTTAAGAACTAGTAACCCAAATTCCTCTCAAAAGGCACGCTGCTTCGAATCTTCTCTCCACACCAAAGCAATAGCCCCTCAATTTTTCTTCAGCATTTGGTCGTGTTGACACGACCGGCCCTCGGTTTCCTTGCCTGCCTCACCGGAAGGAGGGACTGGCATCATGCGGTTTTCAAGTCGCCCCTAGATACCATTCTTTTCGAGAGTCGACGATCTTAAGTTAAGCGGACTTTTCATTGATATTTAGCTGAGGGAATGTCCGCCAATCATCGATATGGCCTTCTTGATGTTCTCTTCGCCTTGACTCGCTTCTCAACGTACGTCTATCTTTGGAAATTTTTGTGCTCATCTCCTTTTCGCATCTGCTCGGCGTACTGAAATTACTATCTTGCTTCATTGTTTTTTCTTTTGTTTTCGAAAACGGGGAGATGGTTTTTTACAGTAGACTTATTTTTGCCTTTCAATCTTTACGGCCTTGAACGTCTGATATTTAGTCTGTGACAATGTTTTTTCCCTACAGCTGTTTATTCAGTTCAATAACTGAGATTAGTGAAACTCGAGGTAACCTGGGATTTATCTATATCGATCGAGCGAGATCGACCGAGTTCAGCTTGAGCACCGACTGCTTACTCGAGCTTGAGCAGCAACCGAAGCCGCACGGCCCGAGATCTCAATATTTGTGGCCCGCGTCTCGAACGCACAGCCACAGATAGAACCAGCACGATAGGCTCGCCTGCAATTTTAGGTGCTAAGAATTGATGCAAGAGGATAACTCTGCACCGCCTACCTACTGCTCAATCACCATGTACGCTTGTGTCATGTCATCCGAAGGAGAAACGGTGGACTGACTCAAAATCTTCAACGACTCTATAGCCAAGCGTTGTCTCACATGACTGGCGACTTTACACCGCCAGAGTTGACGCAGCACGCGCGGCGCGCTATTTGAACCATGTCAAACCACAGGCTTTGATCTTGGGACCAAAACTTCCGGTTCGAGCGGGCAGGCTGGGGATGAGCGCCCGCCAGCTGTCAATAATTCGCCGGTTAGAACTCTGCATATCCAAGCCTGCAGGGGAATTTGATGGTGTGTTGTGAAGGGTCGGAATATGCAGATAGGATGTGGCTGCAGTTCCCTCGTGTGGGGTCCAGCCTGCAGCCATTTGGTTGTCAGCCCGAGAGCCCAAATACTCCGAGGGATCCCCAGAAACGAGTCACTTAAATATTTGCACGCCATCAATCCGTCATATAACAATTGATTTCCTTCGTTATTTCGCGTTGTTATTCACTTAGTGCAATTGCTATTCTCCAACCCGAAAATCGATCATCCACTCAAATATCCTTTCATAAATTTCCTAGACCAATTAGTATGCTCGTTCACTTGTCGCGATCATCTTTATCACTTACTAGCACACAACTCTGTTTTTATTCATTCTTAATTGTTTCTGCTCTAAATGAGCCCTAGTGTCTGTCGCTAAATCAGTTCCAGTGTCTCCAGACCTCTCCGCCGCCATCACTTTCGGGATCATCAATATCTTCACTAGCCTGATCGCGGTCTTGATCGCGTATTTTACTTTGCGTTATATGATTCTTGCAAACAGTACGTTTAATTGTCTTTCTTCTGCATGTGTACACTTTTTCTAACCCTTCCATACTCGAGCCATTACTATCTGTCTTTTGAGTTGACCAAGTGGCTAATGAATTCCCGTCACAGATGGCACACAAACACCCCACGGTCTTGAAGCGGCGCTCATTCATAGACACGAACATACCTATGTTATACCCGGTCCTGTGTCTCCGAATTTGGACTATTCTTTTGAACAAAGTGGACCTAGACGTCGGACGTTGGAGCTCGAAAAGTCGTGAATGTGGTTATGTTGTGGAATTTGTCTAACGGCAATGGAGTCAAGTGTGAGGAGTCGGGCTGTCTGGAAGCGCTTGTTAGAAAAGTCTTTTCTATATGATGGGACGACTCGGGGTTTTGTTTCTCTGCACCTGCTTAATCAATTGATTTTTTTCAGTCGTTGTGTTGAATATATTCATTACTCTTCTCAGCAAGGTGCAATTCTTTCCGATATCTAGTTCATTTACAGATTCCATTCACATACTGCAAGACTGAAACAAATTGTTGCATTCTGAGGTTGAGATTGACACGCAACACCCTAGCCAGATGTTCGACATTCTTTTCCCTGAATACCCCACATCTACCGCAGAAATCGAACATTGAGGGCCGTCTTTTACCCATGTTGGGTTCAAAGGGCGTGCAGTACTACCATAGCGTCGTCTTGCTTACAAATTGATGAGTGAATTTAGACTGCCGCCTCTATTGAATGTTTACAAACACGAGAAGAATCGTCCAAGACACACTTGGTGAAGGGCTTAGCCATGATTGCTTAAAGCCAGTCTCCGAAATTGTCACAAGCCCCGGCGATAGAAGCATTGTGTAAGAGGCAAGGCTAGAGCCCCATCACAGCCTCGCCAGTCTGGTAGCGTTACTCAAAAGGTGATGAAGTAAATCATCGTCGATGATCATAGGTCATCGTACGTGTATTTGGCCCGGATGGCTACATCCGTCAACCGCTCGGCGTTTTGCGAGGAAATGCATGCTGACCAAGGTAAAATCTGGCGAGGCTTTGCTGAATGGAAGCACATATCCGTCTCATGCAGAACATGACAAGCGAGGCACGCCGACGAAATGGAGTGGAAATGTGAGGCGAAGACTGCGATATATTAGCACAACGCGCATCAATGAGCTTCTTCTTCTCTCCATAATTTCTTCCTAGCAAAACTCCATTATTTACTTCTGCAATTTCCGTTTCCTACATTATAGTGCATGTTATTTTGTTTCAATCTGACAGCCGTACTTTCACGGTCACGTGGTGGAGCACTAGTACATCTCACCTTCGACTAACTTCCAGATCCTCGCTTCATAAAGCTTTACTAACTTCTCTGAAGTGTCTCCGGATATTGTTGTTGCTATAGTCTTTGGACTCCTGGGCACTCTTGTCGGATTGGCCAGTGCTATCATTGGATATTTGACCCTTCGAGTCATGCTTCCGAATAGTATGTTGCTCTTGGTCTTCAGTTATCTCTGTTTCTGCTTGTTGCTTGGTATATAATTAGTTCATTTATCATATCATTCTGGGGATTTTCAAGTGTTATTATCGAGAAAATTGGCTGATGACTTCAAAATAGCTTCCAAAACGCAGATTCTCGAGCACGGCCTCTACCATCGACACGAACACACCTACCTACACCCTTCCCCTCGGTCTCTTTCTAGCTCTGAAGGAAAATTGCTTCATGAAGATTGATTTCATGCTGGCAAGACTTGTTTTGTCTCCTGTCTGGAGTTTGGACATAGGATTAGAAGACCTCAAAGTTTCGATCGGATTTCTTGGATTTGGAAGGGGGGTTGCGTGACTTGCTCCCCGGCGTACGGAGAAAAGAATATGATCAATTTCAGGCTCTATGGGCAGCAATTGCATTCAATTTGGCATATTGATCCTAGGCATGCTAGACATTTTGCTGAAATAAGTTTCGAACGACCAGAATTCGACTTCGGTTACGAAGTTCAACTTTACATATCTTGCCACCACAGAAATCCTTATCCACACAGCCAGTGAGTTGATTAAGGTGACCTATCATGTGTGATTAACAATGAAAGGCCAATATGCACCTAAGAGTTACTCTGCGTGGTGCCATCCCTCAGCCAAGTTTCCTTGTCCAATGGTCGAAGTTCTGGCGGTGCCTTCTTGAGCTCATCCTAGTGTCCTTAGACACTTAACAGCCTCATATGCCCCGTGAACGATGGCTGTTATTGTTGGAAGTAGTATAGGAGCAATCATAGCACTCTCTGAGTCTTTTATTCTTCCATACGCATTGAACTTCGCACAGATAAACTGATAATACGTGTATCGCAGGTGTGGAATCTTTGAAGCCTAGCTTTCGTCAAAATCACCATTCGTCACTAGACCGCTTCCAGTCCTTTCGCCGACAAGATATTTCAATGATTCCTGCTACGAGCACGTTTCGGTCGGTGGAGAAGTGTGATTGGATATTCTTGGCAATGTGGTTTCGACGCCTTGCAACTGCTTGTCACATTCGCCCCCATTCTGCCGAGATCCTGGCTCCTTTTAACATTGTACAGCACGTCTTATCACAAGAATTAAGTGAACTCAAATTTGCATGAGCTGCCATCAAGAAAGACCTCAAGTTTCGAGATTGGGAATATAATGAAGTTGAAGTGCTTGAGAAATATGCTACTTTACTCACAGGGGATGACAGGGGACTGCCATTGTCCCTAGAGTGTGCATGCGATTAATTTCTGAAGCAGGGAGATTAGTGGTTAATTGATCCCTGTAACCGCGCCCCGGTAAGCAAGCCACAGACGATCCAGTGTCGCAATTTTCACAACGCATCCGAGACGATGTTCCACCCGTCATCATGAACTCTTAAGATTGATAAGTGTCTACGTTCTGGAAGAACTACTTGGTCTGCGCACTAGCTTTGCGCACTAGCTATGAGTGACCTCGGGCGTTCCAGTCCAGATGACAGGGAAAGTGGTGGGGCGAGGACAACGAGGGCTGCCCCGCATTCTGACCACTTCCAAAGCGACAACAACACTACGGCCAAAGCTGCAGCTTTACCGTACGGTACAGATGAAAAATATGATCTCTCAAAGCAGAGCATATCCGAAGGTCCCAGAAGACCCTCGGATCCTAAGATCGCCGTTGGTCAGGAGAGCGAGCTCCCAGCGAGCACCAACCTGCCGGACCCCTCAGACTTCATTGATGGTGATGAGGATGAGGATGATGGCGAAATCGAATTGAATTACAGTATTCAAAACAGCAGTCCCAATAGCACCCCTCCTCCAAGAGCAGAAGAGTACGATAGGTGGCTTTATCATACCAAGTTCAAGAAGTTTGGCAACGATCTTCACGAGGCAGCGAAGGCGGTCTTCCCGAATACAGCCCCAACAAGGTATAAGAATGTTTATGTACTAATGCTCAAATGGGAAGATGAAGATCCAAATTTACCAGTATCCTTGGAAATTGGCCGCCTCTTCAGAGTTTTCAAAGATATCTACCATTTTCAGACAGAAGTTTGGGACATCAAAGATCGGGACTGTCATGCCGAAGTCAATCAGAAGATTCTTGACTTTTCCAGGCTAGGAGGAAACAGCAAGGAAGATCTCAAGATTGTCTACTATGCTGGGCATGGGAAACTCACCATGACTAGATTGTTGTCGTGGACAAGGTGAGTGCGCGCTAGCCTCCTGTCACTCCTGATGCTCATTTTTTGATCAGTTAGCGGAACAACAATAAGTCCAAATGTCCGACTGTCAAATGGAGCGGTATACAGAATGTGCTAGAAGAGTCAGAAAGTGATGTCCTACTTCTTTTGGATTGTTGCCATGCAGGGACAGCAAATACTAACGAGGGGAATGGTTCAACGGAAATCATCTCCGCTTGCCCGTATAACTCCAGTGCTAATGGGGTTGGACCTTATTCATTTACCCAAGCTTTAGTCACAGAATTAGAGAACTTATCTAGAAAAGCCGAGTTCTCAACTGGAGAACTTTACAACAATATCTATTGCAGAACTCAGATACGGCTGCCAGATGATGGAGCAGGCACAGAACGCCACCCGCCACCAATCCATCTGGTACTCAGCAATGATAGCAAGTACCGGCGAAGCATTCATTTAGCAAAGAGGCCAAGTCTCGACACTGCACCAAATTCAAGCGTCCCATCTGAGGGCAATGACTTTAATGACGCGTCCATACCTGAAAGTCTTCCTCAGACGCCTTTAGAGGCTGGAAGGAGTCCGGAAGATTCGAGTTCCATCATGACGCGCGAGAGCGCACTTACGAAGGAAGTCCCGAGGTTAGCTTTCGCAATCCGATTCAAGGAAGATTTACACCTGGACGATTCAACAGCCGACCTCTTTCTTGAGTGGCTTCGAACGATGCCTGTGGTTGCGCAACAAGTACGAGTGGAAGCAGGCTTTGAAAGCTTTTCTTCACTTTTAATTGTGTCGATACCGATCTCACTATTTGCGTACCTGCCGTACAATCCTGCAGTCATTTGTTTAGGGCCAATTACCTCTTCCAATCGCATTGGACGTGACCAGCGGTTTTGGGGCAAACCTCCGGCGGCAGAATCAAAGGATAACTATGGCCTGAGTGGCGTTGCAAATGACGAACAACCCTCAGAGCATACTGAGACGGTATCATACTCACATAATGACTCTCCGAGTGCCGAACTTGGGCCTACTCCACTGGAACGGAGGAACTCTAATGCACCTTCCATGACTTCCTCCATCAGTACCGTTACTTCTGCCGCTTCAGAAACATGGCTTGCTGATACATTACCTCAATCTCGGTCCCCCGATGCCTACTCGCCACAGTCGCCACTGCTGTCTCTGAATGAACGAGACGATGAAGAATATCCAGCAAGTCTGAAAGAGTTTGGCGACCGTCTCAATGATGCCGGAAGTAATATATTTCCCCTTGAAGTTGATATTACCTACAGCAGTGTTTCTTCTCTGATTCTGTCTTGGGAAGGAGAGAACGCGCAACTTTCGGATGATGTTGTAGAATTCGCGGATTTGTTAAGCATGTCCTTTGGATTTGAAGTAGAACATTTCATTATTCCCTTTCGTGAAAGCCAGGCCAAGATCACGGCAAAAATTACGCAGTTCCTGCAGGATGAAAGTCCATCGCATCTGAAAATTTTATACTACGGCGGAGAAGGAAGGGTTTATGCGGATGGCCGTTCCGAATGGAGAAGGTAAGGCGCTGTTTAGACTCTCCTACGGACTCACTAACATTGATTTACTAGTCCGGCCGCTCGTCGGGTTAAAAACCGCTCAACGGTAGAGTGGTCACACATCTTTACGAAATTAGAATCTTCAACATCTGACGTCTTGATTTTCCTCGATAGTACTGGAGCTGGAAGTTATACATCCACTGAGGGCAACGGAATCACGGAGATGATCGCAGCCTGTGCTTTCGAAAAAGTCTCATATGACGCGGAGAATTTATCGTTCACCCGAACCCTGATCAGCACGCTTCAAAGACTCTCTATTCTGCCTTCTTTCACGCTCAACTACTTTTACAATCTCATATTCGAGAAGTGTCAGGGGTTTCGTCGATCAGATGGCCGCAAAATTGATCCGATCCACATCATATTGGGACGAGACAAAAGTCGTCCTCGAAGTATTCGATTCCCCACATACTTCAGGGTTACGAGATCGAGTGGCAATCCCAGTATCGGGAGGCAGAGGAAAGAACTTGAGGGACCAAAAGCCAGAATCAATTGCAATAGATGTAAAGTGAGTTTCCCCTCGTATTCTAAACGAAATATGGTTTCTAAATCATGTGCTCTACCTAGAAGAGGAGAGTCAAGTGTGACAGAACGAGACCAGAGTGTCTTATTTGTCAAGAGCTGGGCAGGAATTGCGATGGGTACGATTACGATTCCTCTGCGCCAGGAAGTCGCAGCAGAAGCTCCGACAAAGGAGAAGCTCCGTCGTCGTCAGAGGGGAGTGCAAACCTCGTCTCTGGATCCCCGTCTAGTGATTTCACACGACAGACGGAACCAGGGCTTGCAGGAGAACAAAAGTCCGATTTCCCGTCTACTTTAGACTCCGGAGAGGAGTCTGAAAACTCCGAGGCAAATCCTGAACGCAGGCTAGTCATCAGTCGGTCTTCACAGGCTCCTGCGCTCTTCCTCACGATTCGAATCCCTGAACTTGTCGAGCTTGAGGACTTGTCGACCGAGCTGTTCCACGAATGGTTGAGAGAGTTTCCAATTCCTACAGACTGGGTGGGAATTCAATGGGGCTATGTTTCTTCTTGAATGCGGAATGGATCAACAACAGAGCCTAATCCAATTTGGAGAACAACAATTTCGCGGAGAATTCTATTTTATCCAAAACGATGAGAGTCTCCTACTTACAGTTTTGGCACCTATTTCGTCATCAATTTAGGCATTTCTGATGTCCTGTTTCCCGAAGTCCGAAAGTTATGGACGATAGTACATACCAAAACAAATAATGCGCCGGCTTCAGGGTCTTTGGCGAGGCGAGTCACATGTCAATGGATATATTTGATTTCAATTTTCCTACTACTCGAGGCAGAGGCATTGGGACGTGAGCCAAGCTACTTGGTACAGCTGCTTCTACTTAGAGGTGCAAATTTTCATTTCCCAAACTATCTTACAAGCCACCGAAGTACCCCTTAAGTGAAACCCGTGAGCTTGCCCTGTCTTATCGACACGTGCGGATATCCTAGCCTGTAGGACCAAAAATACTTCTGTTTCCCTACTCAAAGGCGCCCTAGCAAGACGAAGTCGTTCCAAGCGCTTAAGTTTGGCAAAGGTATCTGCCGCTCCATTACTCGGCTTCGAAGGTTGTGAATCTACTTTTTCCGGTGCTGTAGTCCCCTTTCTAATTTTCTTTCGTCAAATCCCGTTGCCGGAAGACAGGTGGTCGAGAATTCTCGAAGTTATGCCAATTTCAGAATTCCTTCAGTAGCAAAGCCTCCAAGCATTTTGCATGCTTTCGTCTAGCCAGCTTCTGCTGGTTATCATACTCCTGCACGACATGAGATCTGTGATCTCGGTCTTCTGAGAGATATCGGTCGATGGCATCGGAATGTGTGGAAGCAGGAAGTGGATCATGTCGAGATGCGGGGGTGTTGCTTTTCGATGAGCCATTCTGAACGGCCTGTGAGGAGAAGCTTCTTATTGTCGAGGGCATGTTGATGACTGTGTGCCGTAACAACGAAGGCGCAGAGCTTAGCACGAGTCGTCGAGAGAAAAGAATCGAGTGAGATTTACTATGATAAAGAGTAAAGAGTATGTCTACCTCGAGGGTGTACCGAATGCGAGCAATTGTTTACGCGTCGAAGGACTGGCGTGAAGATGAGGGCTTCTTATATATATTTATCAATTAAAGTGTCACATTGTTTCACCCAGAGTTGCGAAATCTCGAAGGAGATAATTCGCAACTAGAATGAGTGTACTTATTGCTGGGTCCTGCGAACCATTGTCGCAGAAGAGGCAGAGCTGCAACTATCCGCAAGTCCGCAGGGATGTGAGTACCTGCATTCATTGTTTTAATTACAATCCCAGCATACAAGTTGGCCCCTGCAGCGGGCTCAAGTACCCTCATCGATGAAATATATTTTTGGGGCCACAGATTATGCAACACGAATCGCTCTCGATTTGAGCGTTCATGTCAGAGATAAGTCGTCTGTTCGACTTAAAAGACGCCCATCTACGTATTAATGTATTGTTTCTTTTCCCATAATTTTTCGTCTGTACGGTTCAACCCTTGAGCCCACTTATTTTTATAAAGAGAGTGATTGGGCAATGGTTTTGGGAGCTAAGCATGGCCTGCATGCTAGGCTGCGAGATATTTATGTTGCAGGAACTCACAGTTGCGAGGAATCGCAGGTGGCGGCAGGGATCTCGGTGAGCCGAAAGGTTAGAATCGCGCACCCCAACATCGCACCTTCCGTGCGATCTTTCTTTACAGCTTCATCCACTGTACTCGAACAGCTCGCAGACATAGTCAACCCAATTTTCGTGGACGTACGATAAGAAGCGCACAGCTTTTCTACCTCGAACAGATATCACTTCGAGTCCCAGCCTCGTGTTTGCATGCCGGCAATCCGCGACGGGGCGAGCAGCGATAATTCTGCGTGGTAGGCCACGAGAAACCCAATTGAAGAGTCTCATATTGAGAAGGTTTATATGCGTTAAAGCTGTTGTCTTCATTGAGCAATACTCGGGACTTGATCTCAAAAGTTTAGAGGATGTCTGCCGAATTCTGTACAACCCAATTGCGGAATTTGGACTACTACAATCTCTCTGAATCAACACCCCCAAATTCCCCATGGCTTTCAGCTGAAATAAGATATGAACAGCCGCGGAAGAGAAAGTCTACCGAGCTGACAACAAAAGCATGGTCAAAACGACGAATGGGGGCCGAAGTCATCAGACGCAATCCTCTCAAGAAGACGACAGGGACACCGATTAGTGTGGGGGAGAATGATGACCCGGAAGAACTTGCATCACAGCCTGGGTACCTTCCGAGCGACGCGGTGGTAAGTCATTGAACCCGTCTGTCTTATCATATACAGCATGAACAGAAACATTGTAGTCATCGCAGCTCTCCACAGATTCTGGCTACTGCTCGTCGAAGGACGGTGAAAATAACTCTCGCGGTAGTTCAGTCGCGCCAACAAGCGAGCACAGTCCCTCGCCGCTCTCTGGCATTGATGAAGGAGAGGAGTTCCAGAGCACTCTGGGCTCAGAAATAACCTCAAATATTCCCCAGTGTGAGTATAGTGTCCAACTCTGGTTGTCATCGACAACATATCTCCTTTCTTGTTCAGATGAGCATGTGATTTATGCTCATTTCTTTGCACTAGATCCTCGAAATCTGGAAATCGACCAATGGTCACCTCAATCTTCCGACGACGAATATCATGAATCTCAGTTTCCGATCAGTCCAGACTTTGATTCATATTTTGAAGAGCTCCTCGATCCTCAATTGAACGGTCCAACTGAGGCAGAGACATGGCCGGATGGCTTGACACCAGATTGGCTGCTAGATATCAGTTTCAATCTACTCCGTCCCTTCAAAAGGCCACTCCCTTCAGGAAGGTATGAGAATACCGCGCGAAGACTCGGCAACTATTCCTTTGTCCCTTCCCACATGCAATCCACGCTTGGACACGCCGGGAAATCCATCTGTCATCCTTATGAATACCAAAATTTCGACTTTTTTGGAGACCACGCCAGACAAATCGGTTGTGGCGCCTTTCCTCCACTTACTAGTCCACGCTTTGGTCCGGGAAATTCTGAGTATGGCAATTTCCTCGTACGTAACAGCTTTTCGAGGACGAGAAAATCTCGAACGAGGAGAACTATCGGATCGCATCTAGAGGAAGCTCAGTTACAGCTTCAAGAAATGCCTACAGACTCCAATATCTGCTGCAACGACGGCAAGATAGTTTCGCAATGCACATTCTGTGATGCTCAACCGACAAGGCAAGCCTTGCAGCTTTTAATTTCTGTTCTTTCAAAGTCTTTAAATGTCTCATTCGATTTTAAACAACCACATACTAACATAAAACTGTCATACAACAGGTCAGCGAGATGCAAAGAATGTTTTGGTGTCGGCCAAGTGTGGATCCCATGCCGGCGATGTTATATCTTTGCCAAGGACACCCAGCCGGTTACTTCCAATACTGACGATAATTACGAATTAGACTCGAATGGTTCGGCAAATAAGGATGTTATAGCCTCGCATGTGGAAGATGCTAGATCGACCGTATGCTCTTCAGCTCCCACGGTCTCCCAAACGTCCTGTAAGGATGGTCTGCCAGTTGGGGACCATACCACTGTTCCAGAGGCTCAATCAACACCTTTCCCGGTATTAGGGGGCTCGAGTACTCCTTCCGGTGATGTCAATATGTTAGGTAGTGAGGCCGACCTTGAATTTCGAGTTTTCAGTGTTCTTGGCTCAGATCCTGGGCTTGCTCAAGCAGTCATTGATAGACTGCAGGACCAGCTTCCATTCATTTCTCCACTATTTTGGGGTGTGGATGATGGCTCAGTGCTCGGAAACTCACCACAGTACAGCTCACCAGTCCATGAAAGTGGGTCCTCCAGAAGCCCATCCGCCACTTCTTCTGCAAGTCAAGCGAAGAGTTCCAGCACGTCTTCTGGAATGACCCCTGCAACCTCAATCGCCTCTGAAAAGTTTGGAGACGAAGAAGATGGTGACGAAAAAGACTCGCCAAGTAAAGACCGCCCTAGGAAGAGGCAAAAGGTTGGTGCTTCGAAACAACAAAGAACGACTGGCCGTCGAAGGCTCAGGTGCCACTTCCATGCCAAGTGTCCCATTACCCACAACCAAAAAGCTTGTGTCATGTCTGGATGGCTGAGCATTCACAACTTAAGGTATGATCCTGTTCTTACCCAAGCATCTTGTCTCGTAAGTTTGGACGAGCAAAGTTTTGACTGATCTCAGGGGCCACTATTCCTCCCACCACACAAAAATAAGATGCAACAGATGCTACGCAGAATTTGAACGAAAAACAGAGAAAAATGTCCATCAGCGTTCATGCTCCGTCAATGCCCCTTCACCAAGCTTTGAAGTGATTGACTGTGACAAATTGGACGAACTTGAGGAGTGCCTAGGCATATTTCGATCGTGGCAATTGGAGACGGAAGAGGACCAAACCATGAGGCATTGGATACTCCAGTATAAGCTAGAACTTTCAAGCAATAACACCGACGATGCATTCAATTGTAGGGAACTGGCGAAATGGTATCGAATTTGGCAGACGCTGTACCCTGCCCTCCATTCTCCAGTGCCGAGTCCATGTAAGTCCCCATCTGAGACCCTAAGTTGATAAAGTAGTCAACCTTGTCTTGCTAACATTCAATAGTCCACGATGAATTGATATCACCAGCGAATTTGAAATCCGAGCGGATACTCGCAGTATTCCAAACTTTAGCAGAGGCAAAGTTCGAACAATCCCAGCTGCCTCCGGTGGGGCTGCCTGAGCAACTCGACTATTACAAGGACATACTACGAAACGTATTTCGGGTGATACAACCAAGTCCAGGATCTAGTCCCGCTTCGAGTTTTGGATCGAGTACTCAATCAGAGTCACAATTTGCTGCGACCCCAGCTTATACAATGACGAATGCGACCCCCGCAGCTTTGCAGACGCCGATGCCCAGCCAATACCCGGACCTCGAGCCTACTCCAGCCACAACAGCTTCGAGAGTACCCTCGAGTGTCACAGCTGCTATCCCAACTTCTGCGCGTTCGCCCTACGCGATCGAAACAAGTGGCGCCGTTGGACAATCCCCTGTCCTGAGAAAGTCCCAAAGCAAGCCGTCGCCTCTGGAAAGCGGCCCTTCCCGCGCACAGAACTCGCCTGGTCCAACCACTAGAACCTCAATTGGACCTTCAGAAGAACCCTCTATCTGCACAAGATTGTTATCGCGGATGGAAGACAATTCAATGGCACCGCCACCGCGAAGAAATATTGGCAACTCTCGGCCCAGTTGCTACCCTTCTTCACCTTTGGACTTCTCACAGGAGTCACTTCCGTCTGAATTTATTGCTGGTGACGCCAGGTTTTCTAATATCGATGAAAGTCAAAGGTTTGGTATGTGGAGATCATGGACAAACGCGGAGGTTACTGGGGGCCAAGAGCTTTTCTGCTCGGTGTGCTCTAGCTCTGGACTGGTTGATCTTGGTGAAGGGGCCCAGCAATGCTTTTCGTGTAATCCTCCATTTGATCTTCGGGCTTAGATGTGGCATATTTCCACGCCAATATTCATTTATTCATTAAACGGTTGATCTGCTCTCAAACTCTTCTGCCAAAAAATTCATCCATAAAATAGAGTCATGGCCTAATGTAACGTCAGACTCACTTGTTTCCCTGATGTCAGCCTAAAAGAAGTAGCCAGATCGATTGAGCGACCAAGGTTGCCATTCATGAAACCGACACAAGTCTGACCTTCAACCCATTCCGATTTCCAACTGTCATCTTGAAATGCTCAGTCCAAGGTCTCGGATCTTGGTTTTCGATGCTCGAGAACTGTTGGGACATTCTCACGATAACATAAGCAGTGTTCGTGAAGACCATTTGCTGTGCCGGGCAGATGCCGGGCCCGCCAGAAAAAGGTAGATGTTCCCAGGTCGGCCGCGCATTCTCCTATCGCTCTGGGCGGAAATCATTCGCGTCATCGCCCCACAGGTCTTTGTCTCGATGCATTGCATGGACATTCATAACGACGTTCGAGCCTTTCCGGACAAAAATGGGAGCTCCTCCATCTGGACCGCCACCATACGTTAATGTAGTGTCTTGACGGCATATTCGGTGGAGTATTCCCGCTGGAGGATGTAGGCGAAGACCTAAAAGCAGAGGTTGGTGGGGTGTGGCTACTTAAACGATGACTCCTCATAAACGAAAGTAAGACTGACTTTCATTGATTGCGTAGCGTGAATACTTCATCGACTTTAGAAGTTCGAAAGTGAGAGGCTGCCCCTGCACACCACGTACTTCTGCCCGAAGTTTGTCCCAACAATCACCCCGCCGAGCAAGGTGGAAAAGGATGTTGCTGACCGCGATACCTGGTGCGTTGTGGGCTGGAATAAACATATGCAAGAGTTGATAGCGCAGGGCGATGGGATCTTGCGTTTGCTTGGTCATTTCATCCAAAAGAATGTATCGCTTCTCGAGGTGCTGATCGTTTTCTTCTTGAGTCGCTGGCCCCCCTTTGAGGACCCTGGAAACATGACCGTCGATGTATGCATGAACTTCTTTGACTGCCTGTTTCCACTCGGTATCTCGACCTCGAATGAACTTGAGCTTTCCAAGCATCATTCGTGTAGCGAGACCTCGCATGAAAATGTCGAATGATCGCAGGAACCGCATAGTATTGAATTTAGTATCCGACAGCTGAGAGTCTACTGATTCGCCAAATACAAATTTGGTGAAGACGTCAAGGCGTTCATAGGTTTCTTGTGAGAGAAACACGAGCAGCGCTGTTCCAACGCCAATAATGACCAGTAAGACCGCCACTGAGACTGCCATCACAACAAGAAATCGTCAAAAGGAAGATTGCTCTATGGGCCTGAATATGCTGATATACTGGGTGACGTAGGGAGGAGACTGGAATATTGGGAACATAGAAATGACAGCCACTGCCGGCAAACTTATGGCATGTGTGAAGTAGTCAGTGCTTAGAGATAAGAACCGTTTGCAGCGACTGGTCGCTTTTGCCAAATTTGTGATGTTGGTGTTGGCGATGGTTGGGAGGCTTTCAGCCTGACCTAGGCCCCCATCGACCAAAAACTTGCCTGTCTTATCTTGCCTTGCCATGTCAGATCCCTGGACGTATGGGCTCGCCCTCGACCGAAGGGGATACGATATTTCACACTGGCTTATCGTTCGGGCGGGCGTTGAAATCTGGGGAAGTGGGTACAAGCGTGGGATCGTACCCCCACAATGAAACCGGGCGCAACCGTCAGGACTTGAATTGACGCATTTGACATGTGAGAATGCCCGGAAGTCTGCCAGTGACAGGGGTGTTCCCCAGATTTTGACCTAAAATAGCCCTGCTAGCGAAGCGGGCCGCTCTGGCTAATTCCATTTTCGGGTTATCCCGCAGGGGCTGTGAAGATACGGTGGGATGTAAACCATCTATGATTGGAGTAATCTCAACAATTGGGAGCGGGCGGTTTTTGTCCGAGCCTCAACTGTTGGATGCAGCTGAAATCTGGGGAACCCTGTCTGGACTGATGGGTTGAACTATCGGTGAAGGCCTTCGAAGGGAGTTCATCTTGATTTAATTTTCCATTGCAGTGTTTGCGTTCTGTTAGCTCCTCTGATTTTAATCTCTAATTAATGGGGCAATCATGAGTAAGTTTGTGCCTCCAGAGACACAGAATAGCCATTCTTCGGCCAATAATGAAAGTCGAGAACGCTGACAGCGAGTACAGCCTCCATTGAGACGTCGATAACCTTTGCTCTTGGGATACTGCAGACTCTGATCGGCGTGTGTGGCGTGATAATCGGGTACTTGACGCTTCGAAATATGAACCTAAGGCGCGGTAAAGTGGTCTTCATGTTCGTGGCGACGTTCAAAACTGATGGAATTTTTTCAGATCCTTACCACCCTCCCTATACACTCGAGAGCGGGGTCTACCATTACCATGAGCACACACATATTGCGTCCACGTCAGCGAAATACACCTCGGATCCGCGAGCCAGACAATGCGGTACAGTAGAAAGAGGCGCTCGACTGGAAGTGAGTGGTACAACGGAGAAGGAGATGTAAAAGATAATATTTGTGTTTTGGACTCTGACGCACTGGCACTCATGGGCATAACTGGAATAGAAGGTAGCGAAATATAGATCAGGCTCGCGTGAAAACTTAGTTAAAAGGATGATAGGACTTAAAGGATTCGACAATGGAATTTTGCCACCGTCATATGAACACCAAAACACACGTGGTATTTCTACAACATTCCCTCTGCAGATGAGGTTACCCAAACGCCATGTTCCCATTTTATTCCGATCAGACAAAACATCATCTCTTCGAAGCTCTTCTCGCCTTTCCAGGTCTTGCCTTCGCACCGCCCTTCATCTTCTTAGATGAAAAGCCCTTCAAGTCACCACTGGACATCGCATCACCACTCTTCTTGAACCGCTTCTTTCCGCCGAAACCGAATTTCTCATCTTTCTTTTGGCGTTTATTGGGTCCTTGCCTATCCTTTCGGGAGGGCTTGGCTGTTTCATCCTCGAGCGCAACATCGAAGAGGTCGGCTTCGTTTGTGGTTTCTGTGTCGGCGCCTTGGCGTTCTGTCAAAGTAATCAGTATTTGGATGAACACAAATCCAACGGGGTGTCGAACTTCTCTTCAAGACTTTGATCTTCTCCATGGTCTGCTTTCTCTCTTTATCTCTCTCCTGGAGCTTCGCAACCTGTACCTGCTTGCCAAATTTCTTCAGGTCTCGCTGTTTCTTTGCCTCCGCGGATGCCTTCTTCCCAGCTGCCTCGTCTATCAACTTCGCCTTAATCTTCGCCATATGCTCATCCGCCTTCACCATCTCGGCGAAATAATCTGCTGGTCGTGTGAACGGCACACCTTCAGCTTTCAAAAGCTTGCGCGCCTCTTGCGCTGCTGATAAAGATTGTGCGTAGAAGGCCAATTCGCGATTTAAGTCGTCCGAGACATCTGCGACCTCGACTGGCTCGGAGGTGGTTATCGATTGATGCTCGGAGAAGGGAATTTTTGATGTGGGCAGTGCAATCCGCTTCAAAGCAGCGGTGAGGGCGACAGTGTTGTTTATGGTGAGACGCTGGTGGGGTATCATATCTTCCTTTTCTTCATCGTCAAGATCCTCGAGGTCGGACATAGGGATATCTTCGTCATCTTCATCATCCTCTGACTCGTTATCCTGGTCGTTTTCGCCTGCGGAGGAGTCGCTGTCGCTTTCATCGATGCCTTCGAAATCGATCTGCGAAACCATTAGAAAATATATAGAGGTATCAGGCAGATGAAGCTTACCTGCATGGGACCAGTCTCTTCTTCATCTTCCTCACTTCCACTATCCTCTCCACTCAACTCTGCGCCACCATCCTCACTTGCTTCATCGACGTCCTCCCAATCTTCCTCGGTACTTTTCCCCTTGGACTTTGGCTTCTCCCCGCCTTTCTGGGACTTTGCTTTCCTGGCTTCCTTTTCCTTCTTCTTCAAATGCAACTTCTTGAAGTCAACTCCCTTATCCGCCGCAAGGGCCATTTTCAGCTTGCTTTTTGTTACCATTGTGCCGGTATTGTCGTTTTTCGCGACAAGTAGCAGAGTCGTGAGGTTGAAAAACAGCATCTCAGAATTTATTTTTTGATGCGGGATCTTTCTTATGGGGCCAGCGCACTAGCCCCATGTGGTTGGCGCCCTGCATTATTATGCACAAAATTATGCCAAAACATAGCTCGAGTTAATCCAAACGCGTCGCCAAAACCTCAACTTCGGCATCCGCTTTGTAGTTGAAACTTGAATTTCCTCTACTCATTTACAAGCCAAACTTCTCTAATGGCTTCAAGACTCTCCAATAGAAGTCCTTTTCGATGCCTACTTCCTCGAAGCCCTTGTCCCAAAAGTACGGGTCACGAGGGTTCTCATCTCCATCTGTATCATCATCCACGAAGCCCTTTGGGTCAGGGCCATTCCCCGATGCGTTGAGACAGAATAGCACCGCGTCTTTATACGAGTTACCCATCTCAGGAGCTAGTTCCTTCTCTGCCGTCTTCAGTATTGCCTTCCACCAACCCTTAGCGCTGCCTCCGCTTCCGATGGTTTCGAATTTGGACATTTTAATTCTCTGCTCTTCTGAAGTCAAAGCTAGTATAGGCTCCCAGAAAGCAATCTCCATCAGAACTATACCAAGGCTATAAATGTCAAAGCTTTTTCGAAACCTGGGAAACCTGCTTCTCATATCAAAGAGTCTCGCGCGATGCACATACACTGCAACACAGGAGAGTCAGTAATTTCCTGTTCAAGCAGGTTTCGAGAGCGTTATTGACTCTTTGAGAGATTTATGGAGTAAATCGGAGTACATCAGATGAAGCTAAAAGTCATTTGGGGGGGGGGCACATGAACAAAGACCCAGAGTTGCTTACTGTCGAGATCTCCAATCCCCTCCGCAGAACCTTCGGAGGGATACAAACGTCTCTGGTCATCAGGGCGTGAATATTGCCAACCTACGAGAAATGGGTGGCCGAGATCCAATTCTTCGGTCTTGCGGTCCTTGAAAAAAATGATATTGTAGCTTGAGATCTTTCTATGGACCCAGCCTGCACACTGGAGCTGGTACATTGCAATCGCGAGATTACGGGCCAGCTTAAACCGATCTTCTAAAGATGGAACTTTTGGATCATCCGAATTGTATGCCTCACCTAGAAGGTCACGAAGAGTGACCGGCAGAGCTTTTGGTGTCGCAAAATCAGGGTACCGGTAGACGTATCCAACCAGGTCGTGAGTCTCGCCGTCAGGTGTGTGGGCAGATGACACAGTGTATCCCATACAATCTAGCACACGAAAGTCGGCATCCGTGGCTGAAGTTCGATGGAGGAGACGGGCGATGTGATCACGCCGGTCTTTCAGGTCTTCCTCGCTCAGTTCAGTCGCCCTCGATTCGTGCGCAGTAGGTCGCCACTCAATCAACGTCGCCTGGGCTGGTGTCTCCGCGCTTGAGTCTGACCCCGCTGGCGCATATACTGCTAATGAGCGTTGCAGTGGAACGTATTTGCCGGTAATCCATCTTGATCTTGTCGCCTTTTGTGTCTCATAATACTGAATCTTTGGCTCTGGAAGCCGTACAAAATCTTCAAATGGAATCTGCATGCTACCTTTTTCGCCCTCCGCCCATACCTTGGCTTTCGAGAATGGCGTTGGGCCACTGGTTGCGTCGTTGCTTTTATTCCTCGCGCCTCGCGGGACCCTCTCGTCCTTCTCGGTGAAATTGGATCTTTTCAAGCTCACAATCTGGGCAGCTTTGGCTTCGCCCAATCCTGATAGCCTACCAAGCTGCTCGTCTATGTCTGTTCCATAGCTACTTGCTGTTGTTCCCTCTAGAACGTTCAAGATTTCTCCTGCCAAGCCACGCGCTAAACTTGCTCTTTGCCGCCGAGGGAGCAGCTTCTCCAAGCTGTCATTGAGATTAGTTAACTGAACCAATAGTTCTTCCAATGCCGTCTTGTCTTTGATCGCCCACCGCAGCTTGGTGACAAATCTTGTGCGGTCCGAGATTTCCTTTTCCTGTCCGGATTGCTCTGACGAAATCTTTGAGACAGCTTTCTTCGAGGACGCTTTCAGGTCCATAGTGTTATCCGTGAGAGTCTTCATCTTCTTGTTACCTGGGGCTGCGCCATACCGCTGCCCAACTGACTTCCATTCATCAAGAGCTTTTTGAATTCTGCCCAGCACTTCTATCGTGAGATCACGAAGGCCTGGAATTTCGAGATCTTCATCAACTGAGTCGAGAGAAGGAGTTTCGATTTTGTCTTCCGCTGATTCGGTTGCATCCTCGTCCGGGCTCTCTTCTGAATCGTTGGGAGAACCCTCCGTGTTTTTGACTCTCGTGGGCTCCTTGACTAGACCCCAGTTCCGCCCCCACAGATACAACCTCAATTCTTCGACCCGGAACTGGACATTTAGTGTCAAAGCATTGTCTCCAATCGCCATTGCGGTATTAAGCGTACGATATCCATGGAGGCATGTTTGGAACACGGAGGCGATTGATGCAATTCCTACACTCAGGCTGAAGGGATCCATCGCTGTATCTGCAAGTCACCAGAAATCACGGAAAGAATCGATAACGCACGGGAGGAGAAAGGTGGAAATATCAGCGATTCTCCCGAAGCGCTGAAGCTGCTTATTAAGTCGCCGACCTCGAATCCTTGCTAGGCACAATGCAGGTCCAAAGCGACGGAAGCTCACTGGATTCGCTTCGTTAGAATCCATCTGCCAAGCACTGCAGAACTCCTCAGTATCTTGAAATAAAGCAATTCGAAACTTTCTACAGCTTCATATTTACGATGCCGCCGTCATGGGTGAACCGATTCCCTTCGCAACCGTATCCTATTGACTTCAGGTTTATTGAGGACCTCGCAGGTCATCCTAAATATTTCATCTCCGGTTTCCCTGAACTGGAGCGGCCGCGACAGAGAGCCCTGAAAGATGAGGACCTCCGAACAATTGCCCGCGATTACTTCATCTTGCAATCGCCTGGTGAGACATCATGGCGGAAGTCAGAGTCACAAAAAGCTTTCGAGTTACAGATTTTCCATTCCGACCATGTCAAGGTCCCGAAAGACGGAGCATTCGACAAAGTCAGTGCCTCGAAGCTTGGCGCCGACAGTTACTTGAATCGTTGGTACATGAAGGGGATGACGAGAGTGAATGTCGAGAAGCTTCTCAAGAAGCATTTCGGTCTGGCCATTCCATTAAGTCACGAGTCAACAGCGGATCACTGGCTCCCGGGATTCGCGCGTTTTAACGTAGAGATAGAAGAAAATGTATGGGAGGATCGGGTGATGTTGTTCTTCGACGGCAACCTCCAAACATCTCAACAGTCTATGGCGAATCGCCTCGATAATTATTATGCAGAGTTCAAGCGCAAGACCTTCGGAGAGCGTTATCTGAGTTTCTGGAGATCAAGGTGGCAGCACAAGGAACAGTTGCCTGCAGAGTCAGCTGGGAAGCCTAGCTCGGGGTTCTCTGGCGGCCAGGAAAAGGTGCATGGTAGCCCTGGATTTTCTGACCGACCGAAACTCAGAGGACGCAAGCGAAAAGCAGCTCTGAGGCAAAATCTAGCCGTTTCGTCCGATTTGGTAAGGAACATGATCACCGACTGGCCATGCAGCTTAATGACAGAAGCAGAATCTCTCACAAACTACCAGCGTATTGGGGACTCCCACACTAATAGAGCCCAAGGCTAGAGGCAGATTTAAAAGAAGAGAACGCCGCAGAAATAGGAATTCGCCCAAGAAAGCTGAAAAGAGCAAACGAACAGACGCCGGAGACGAGTTGAAGCAAGAAAATATCGACCCGGGCTTTCTACTTGATGAATACCCATCTGAAAACATGACCAACGGCAAGAGATGGCTATACGATAATGGAGAAATCGGAGCAAAGGATCGAGTCAACCAGGTTTCGGCGGTATTGATTCTAAATATTAACCAGGTCAACACTCACGAGAAAGATCACTCGGAAGATGGCTATGAATCCTCCGACTGCCGACCTCCGAAGGATCTCGGCGCGCTCGATTTAAATTTACCCCTCATCAGGATTCGGCCTGCTGAGATCTCCGATCTTAAAGCTCACATCACGCAGAAGTATCATGTGGTCTCATATTTCAAGGAGTTAGTGCCAGAAGACGAGAACGAGAGTGAAGATGAAACATTCGGCTTCAAACCTCCGACGTATAGAACATCCCAAGTTCATGTGGCAGACTTGATTGACGAGATGAGATTTCTGAGCCCTCCCAGATATGGCGAGGAGAGCTTTATCTCCGTGATTGACTGCAATCCTGGGGATCTGATCCTATCGGTTGCATCTTTGCAGCAATCTTTCCTCCTCGATTCGCGAACGGCAAGCGAGCGCGATCTATTTTGGCGCAAATTTGATGTGCTCACAGTCGGAACTTCGTCAAAAAGTAACGATTTCGTGGACTTACCATATTCTCAAGGCTATGGCGTTATTCATGGCTTCCCGACGCTCTTTTACAGGGAGGATAGGTGGGGGTATTTTGATGTCGATAATGTTTCTCGAGAATCTAAAAGGCCTAGATGGCGCGCTTCGTGGAGGTTCGAGGTAAGAGACTGCCTTGATCAACATATGGATCATTTCTCTGCGGGTGTTAGCAATTACTTACCATTCTTAGCTCATCCGAGAGGGAGGAGAAAGATGTGACTGCAGCTTTGGCCATGTCTGTCACGATCTTGAGACATGCAGATATTTGGGTCGAGATCTCATTGATTTTGACAGGCCCTACGATCATTACAGCGCTCAAGATGAGGTAAGGGATGAAAGGTTTACCTTGATTTTTAATGTTCTAACTCTTTATAGATACTCTCAGATTTGTTATATTACGCGCATAAACCTCACGAGTTTTTAGAAGTCATTGAGGATCGACTGCACAGATACTACCCACCCTATGTACCTCCTGACGAGGAAAATTCGTCTCAGGAAAAAGATAATGATAAAGAAGGCGCACAAAGGATCGAGATGCCGAGTAAAGACTATTCACTGCCGGTAGAGATGCTCCCCAACGAAGCATTAGATCTAGTGCGGGACAAAGAACTCCAACATATGTCCGTGATAGGGGAGAGAGAAAAAGCAGCGGAGAGAATATTTGAGATGGGCATCTGCCATGTGATGGGGTTAGGCGTTGCCAAAGACGTTGAGCAAGGCATAAGAACGATTGTGACAGCCGCAAAGCACGGCTGTGAAAGAGGCCAGGCATTGTCAGCTACTTTGGCCTCAGCCTACGGAGTGGACTCGTACATTCCAGACAAATTACTTGAGAAATGGCTATTTGGAGCCGGAACCCGTGGTTCCAAGGTGGCCCTTCGCGAATTGAAGGTTCGATTTCCGCACAAATATGACGAGGCGTTGGTCGTGAATCGCTTTACATGCGATCCTCGTTATCCGGATATTTTTAACTACCATGAATATATTCTACCACATTTCAATCTGGGCGATCCTGGGATTCTGTCAGAGCAAATTCAGTTGGTACTCGCCAGACTCAGGACGGACTGGCAAGCAGAGGCAGGCTCGGACCAGGCCCCTTCGAACAGAGATATCTTTGCAATGATCAGGGAACCCAACCCCTATCACTCAGATAGGCCCGATTATTTTGTCCTCGGCTCGCTGCTTCATCTTGCAGCCTTGTTTGGATTTCCCAATGCTGTTCCAATCCTCTCGGATGCAGGTTACGACATTGATGCCCACAGCGCGCAGCCGTTTGCTCGAACTCCCCTCCTCTGCGCACTAAGCCGAGGCCATTCGGCAGTGGCGAAAATTCTCATAAATCGAGGTGCAAACTGCGAACCGCTCATCATGTGGGGCGGCAACGATAAATGCTATACACCGAGTCCGTTGCATTATTTGGTCAACATCGACGACGAAAAAGAGGCTAAAGAGCTAGCGAAACTTCTTGTGAAGAATGGAGCCGATGTCAATTGCAAATGCACCGTCGAACAATTGGAATGGCAGGGTGCGTCCGGTGCCCCGAGCTTGAGAGGCCGTTCTGTGACACCGCTTCGATGGGCTGTAATTCACGAGAAGGCCCACCTCGTCAGAACTCTGCTCAGCTTAGGCGCCAAGTTTGCCTATGTTGAATACCTCAATATATCTGAGACAATTGCAAAGAAGGATAGCAATGAGAAATCTGGAAGTCACAAAGGTTGCTTGCTACTTGAAACTCCATGCACTGATCCGGATATTTTGGAGATGTTTTTTGCACGAGCTCGAGTACCAGGACTTCCTTCCGACTTTCAGGCTACTCCATTAGGACTGCTTATATCCGAAGATGACGGGCCCGAAAGAAGATTGCGCTTAGGATTTGAGGATTCTGAAAAGGTTGTCGATGCCATACGACTACTTTTAGAACTTCAGCCTGGATTTGAAGACATCCTGATATGGTCGGCGGTTCGTCATGATCATATTGATATTGTGAAATTTCTCCTTGAGGATCTTGGCTGGTCCATTGAGACTAGGTGGAAGGGTTTGACGCTTTTACACACTGCCGTTCTGTATGGCCGAGTCGAGCTCGTACGATATCTCCTAGAGGAAGGAGCTGATGCAACAGCGGTTACGGAAGCTCGGCAATTAACCTGTCTGCACCTCATCATGCTACATCCAAGAAGCCTCAGGACAGATTGGGATTTGCTGGACATAATTTCTGCCTGTGAAATTGATCTAGACGCCAAGGAAACCATTGACGGGCTCACAGCTCTTCATATGGCAACAAGAAATGGGAAATTCCAAGCCCTGGAATATCTCATCCAATTGGGAGCAGACCCAAATATACCAGCCAGCGATCAGCTTCACCTCTTATCCTCCGGACGAAATGGGTATCTTCAAAATGTGGCCAATAAACCGATGGTGTTCTCCGAAAGCCTCACGATTTTGGGAGAAGTAATTATCCAGTACGTGCAGGATGACTACTATAGCTTCGATTATGTCGCCGAGTTAATTGTCCTCTTCCTCGATGCCAAAACTCATGCTCTCTCGGAAGAGGATCTCACAATTGACCAAGAGAATGGGATGACTTTGTTTCATTTACTGGCAGTTGCTCGAGATCCGGCTCTCGGTGGCAAAACTTATCAACGGGACTCATACCGTCGACCCTTCGAAGACAAAACAAAAGTCATAAATCATACCGCTAATATCAGTCTCCTCCAACTTGTCCTCTTGCGATTTCCGAAAGATTTAGTCAATATCAAAGACTCACAGGGCGACACTCCTCTCCACTACGCCTGCGCTTCCCGCCAAACCCACAATATTCGGACCCTCCTAGCTTGGGACGCAGACCCAAGCATAAGAAACAAATTCGGGTTCAACGCCGTGGAGATACTGGCATGGTCTCGCATATATATCGGCAGCAAGACCTTCAAGTACGGCGTATCGTCGACGCCATGGGATAGCAACATTGATAGCATTCCTCATGCTCTTTCTAGCGGGCCTCTTCAAAACCCGCTGTCACCCGGTGACTTGTACCAAGCTTTTGAGATCTTCGAAGAACTCGGCCACACAGTTGACCCACGTCTTCGGCAACTGGCCTTGGCTTGGGATAGCGCGAGGATGGATGAGGCTGAGAGTTATTTCTCTCCTTGGAGTACGGAAAATACTAATCATCTGCAACTGGTGCCGGAAAATATAGGAAATGGCGTAGAGATCGAAGATGAGAGCGACATAGATGTACAGAGATCGGCCGCGAAAGAAAAGAAAAAACATCTGGTGGCTGCTTTTGCTGCGCCTCACAGGGATCGAGAAAAAGCATACCAGGCAAGAGCAAGGGAAGAGGAGCGCCAGGCATTGTGAGCGGGCTTTGTGGTCGCACTGTATGTACATCATGCACGGATGAGTCAACTCTATTCGCGCTCTACGTTGCCGCCTTGGACATCGAGGCTCATGCAAACCTCGTCCGCTCATTCACAAACCTGGAGATCGCTTTCCCACAATCCATCTGTATAGCTGAAGAGGCCCCTGGTCGTGTTGCTAATGCGACTGCGCTGATCGTGTGGTAACCCCGCGTCTGCACCAGTACAGCTCTGCCTGTTCTGCCTCGATCCTCAGTTTCAGCCTCGCAACAGCTCCAGCCTCGCAAGGCTCGAAAACTCGATGATCATAATGTCTCTGGGAAAACGTTTTCATTTGGGGCGACGGCAGAAACGCCGGGTCTCCACCGCGGCCAACGTCCCCGTAGGACTCAAGACCTATAATCTTCGATCGAAAGATCGGGAGAAGGTCGGTAGGTATTTGCTCCGTGGTGGGGGTTTAACAAGCCCCTGAACGGTACAAGCAGCAAGCCAGCGAACTGATCGAGAATGCCAAGCTGTTGAGCAATATTCTCCACTGGATCAGCATACCCAGGAGATTCGTGTACTGATTCTGCAACCTGGTGTTGGCATTGATCGAATTCACTGCACTCTCGAGACGTACCATCTTCAAGGCTGCAAACCCTATGAGGCGTTATCCTATGCATGGGGGGATCCAAAACCAGTAGAGTCTATATACATCAACGGATCGCGCACTTTAATTGCACACAATTTGAGTGTCGCACTTCAACATTTGCGATTCTCCAAATCATGCCGGACACTTTGGATTGATGCTATCCGCATAAACCAAACGGACGTGGGCGAAAGAAATCATCAAGTCTACACGATGAATCTGCTGTACTCAGCTGCAGAACGTGTTTTGGTATGGCTTGGAGAAGCCCGAAATTCCAGCGACATCGCCATGAGGAAGCTTCTAGAACTCGCAGAACGCCGAGAGACTACATTCGATGCAAAAGCAGCATCGATGAGTCTAATCTATGATTGCTTGATAGATCGAAACTGGTGGGGCAGACTGTGGGTCGTTCAAGAAGTAGTATTGGCTAAAAAGGATCCCATCATGATATGCGGCTCTAGCTCACTGCCTTGGAGCACATTTGTGAAGGGATGTATTGCTTCTGGCTTAGACAAACCAGGACTGCCAGAGCATGGCGGGAGAAACGTCGAGCGACTTAGCCAATTCGACGCGCTGAAGAATTTGCGGGGCTTATACCAGTCACAGATCATTTCCAATAAGGGCTGTCGTCTGAGTTCTATCTTGAGGAGTACTAAAGACTCCTACGCTGCGGACCCTCGCGATAAAGTTTATGGTACTCTCGGACTGTTGTGCACGACCGACCGCGATAAGTTGAAGCCTGATTACAAAAAGTCGGTAGAGCTTGTCTTCCTCGAGGCAACCCAATATATTTTGAAACACGAGGCGGACCACTACATCAGCTTCTTCAGTAGATTTTCGCTCGCCACCAACTTGAAAACTCTTTCTAGAGCGTCTCCATCCTGGATCCCAGACTTCTCGGCGCAGAAAACTATCAGTCCTTGCAACCCGAGCCTGATGACTCGTGCACCCGGTCACATCTACGAGAAATTGTTTCTGGAGGCGGAGAAGGACGTATCATTTCAAGACCACAACAGATTTTTGGCTTGTCCTGGGGTCCTAGTAGATGCCATAGAAATCGTCGCTGAGCTGAAAGACAATGAAAAGTTGTTACTTGATCAGATACCCGGACTGGAACACCTTATACAGCTCGCAGTTGGAAAAGTTATCCCAGCCGATGACCCCCGCTACTACTTCAGCAAGTTCAAGAAATGCGAAGATATTTTCCAGCTACTTACAGGAGGCCGCAATAATATGCTCGAGCCAAGTTTTCGGTGCCAATACAACGTCCTCACTAGTCAAGCTGGATCATCGATCCTAGGCTCACAAACGCCTCGCGAGTTTAGCTCAGGTTTGATTTGGTTACTGCAGCATGTCTTGCTCGGTCGATGTTTTTTCATCTCCAAGATGGGGTTTTTTGGACTTGCTGTCACAAGAGTTCGCAAAAATGATTTCGTCACTTTTCTCTTTGGAAATCATCTCCCTATGATGCTGCGGCCCCGGGGGTTGTCGTATTGTATGGTTAGTGCAGCGAATGTTTCTGGTCTCACGCATGATGAAGTGACCGGTGGTATAAATGAAAAGGGCCCACTGGAGGAGAGAACCTTTTTGATTCGATAGTCCTTTGAATAAGTGAAATAAAAAATAGCAGAGCGAAGTGGATCGGGAGGAGATATTTTCGTACTCGTAGAAGTGGACTCAGCGGAGTGCATATCTTCCAGCAATCGCGTACTGTTATCATCTATCAAGGCGGTTGGTAAAATCATTCATTATCGGTCCGGGTCATTTTCAAATCATTATTATTCATCATGCCGCTTTCCCCGCGGCCGTCACGCTACAGTGAACTTTGTACAATCATCTTGAGCGCCCCTCTGAGCAATCGGCATCATAACTGGCTGATGATTCCTCGCCGCAATCATGGTACACACCCGATACACACCCGGCTTCAACCCTCCATCAACAACCGCCTGCAGCAGACCCTTTCCATTTCCCTTATCATTGATTCCTTTAAAAAATGCCGTTTTGTTCGGATCAGGAGGAGTCACGGCAGTCAGACTCCCAATGTCTTGAACCGTGATATGGCAATGCCCTAATATGTCCCCGTTATCATCGAGGTCCTGTGGCGCCGTGTAGTAGCCAACGTTCGGGTTGACAAAATACCCCGCTGCTAGATGTGAGGTTTGGACGGAGACGTTGAAGGTTGTGTTTGCCCGGATGGTGGAGCCTGGGAGCGGGTAGGTGATGATCGCGGAGATCATGTTGGTGGTAGCTGGGATCTTGCCCATTGGAATTCCATTGCAGGAGCCGCCTGTGTTCAAAGAGCCATTTGTAAGGGTCGATCCTTCGCAGAAATTTATGAAGTTTGCATCGTCTCTGTGCGTATGGTCAGCACTTGCTTTCGATCCAGGTCTCTAAGTTCGCGGAATTGAGAACTTACGTGTCTGAAGGAGACTGTCCAGGTTTGATGCCGGGAGTCCCGGGTTCTTGGCCTGTGTATTCACTTGCGCTTTGATATGCTTCATCGCTCAAGTATCTCTCCGATTCTTGTCGTTTCAATTGGTTACCTGTCTGCTTGTCTCCGAGATTTGTGGCATGTCCTAAAAGACATTTTGAACAAAGGAGCGCAAGCACCAGAAAAAAGTGAAACATCTTGATAGACCCTCACGATGTAATGGAGCTCGAGATACTTGCATGCGACGAAGGCTACATATGGAGGCGTCAAATCGAAAAATTGCGTCCACGACGCTCTACAAATACTTTTCCGTGAAGACTTTTCGATCCCATTGTTTTCGTCCGGCGCACTACCATCGCCAAGTCCAACAAACAATATGTCCCAGGAAACTTTTTGAAGATGGCGTGTCTTTAATATTTCTCTATCCTTCATTGGCAGTTGTTAAATTGCATCAGGTGGTCACTGGTGAGGCTAAAAGCGGATAAGCACCAGCAATATTGCTGACCGTTGCTCGTTCCTTGCATTACATACCCGAGCACACCCAACACACCCTTTTGTCTATGAATTTCCTACATCGGAAGACAATAAATGTCGGTAATGCTGTGCTAGGGCTATTTCAAGACTGTGTGGCTTGAGTAACGCCTTTGAACTTCTTTGGGTTGGTACCCCGCAATTTTAGAATACATTCTCGTCGGATGTTCGAAGGCCAAGAAGAATGACCCAACAATTTCTACACATTGTCATGACATTAGCAATTATTGGCGTTTCTTTGCATAGGAGTACTTGGCGTTGTTTTTTTTTCATTTTTTTTCACAGGCGGTTGGGATTCTGGAAAATGTGTTTTCGCGTGTCTCTGGAGACTCAAATTTGGCGCAGGTAATAGGTGCCGGAATGCTCTCGGAATATCTGCAAGTACTGTACCTACATGAATACTATGTTTTTGTACTATCTATTTTCGTGATTATATCTCCGGCTTCTTGCCTCGTTCCACGGTCGACATTATCCTGCCTGCCACCTTCTCCATTGCGTACATGCAATCCTCATCTCACATCACCTCTGCCATCCATGCCGTTCCATTCCATCTTCTCCTTCCATACACTTCATCTCATCTCAAATCATCGATTATGGACCACTAAAAGTCCTTCGGAAAGTTCGGATTCCCGTTCCTCCCCCCAATGGGTGGTGGAAACAAACTAAACCCTCCACCTCCACCTTCCTTTCTCTCACCCATCCCATTGACGCCTTCTCCAGGTTTTGGCATTCCCGGCAGCGGGCTCAACGGAGCAGGCGAAATGCCCCTGGCAATTCCATACTCTTTCTCATTCATACCGCCCGTACCCTGTCCACTCCAAAAGCTCCCATCACCACCACTCCGCTGCGACATGGATCGTGCAATTCCAATCGGGAGTGGCGAGTTCAAAGCGGGGAGAAGAGGTGATTGAGGAGGAGTGTCGGCTTTTCGGCCGCGGTTTCCAAGGCCCATACGTCTTTTACGGAAAAACCAGCGCATGAAGAACCATACTCCAAAGCCAAGGGCCACAACTCCGACTGTCGTATCGTTAGTTAGACTTTCAAAGCTGGAAGGAGGAGGAGAAACAAACCAATCGAACCAATAACGACACCGGCCACATTCGCTGGCTTCTTAACGAATTCTGCTGTTGCGCTGAGCGTCCCGGCTCCTCCAGTTCCAGCAGTAGGTTTGCTACCCCCGGCACCACTGCTAAGAACTTCACCTCCATCAGCTCCAGTTCCTGCGGCTGCTGATTGGGCCTGAGCGAAAATCCCAGCAGTCGTGGAGACTCTTCCTCCACTGGTGAGAGTACGAGTTGGATTATCTGTCAAAGCAGAGACGGGAATGAGTGCTTGGGAAGGCGCACTGGAAGCGAGGATGTCGTCCAAAGATGCGCTCGATATGGATCCAGACACCGGGCCATTGGTGACTGATGCAGGTCCTTTAAGCACTCCAGTAGTTCCAGTAGCAACGCCTCCTGTTGTCAAAGCTTTAGAAGAGGGGACAGAGACTCCTCCTGTGGGTACAGTTCCGCTTTTAGAGGCAGACACTGAGTTACTACCGGCACTAGCTCCTGATGCCAAGGCTGGGGCAACACTAGATGCCAAATTTGCGTCTGCAGTAGATGCACCATTCGCCGATGACGCCAAAGAAGATCCTTTTGAGTCCACACTTGAAGCGCCCTGTGCTGATGGTACGACAGATGACTGGTTTGCCTCAGCATTCGAAGCGATTGAGGCAGAAGTGGCACCAGGTGCCACATCAGTTGCAACAGTGGCGGAGGTAGCTATCGATGCGGGGTCGGAAGTCACGCTCGAAGCTTCAGGTGCCGAACTTGCGATTGCAGCCGCACCGACTGCATCTGTCGTCGAAGAAGTCACGGAAGTGCTGCTGATGGCCGCGGTGGAAGTCTCCGATGTCGCGGGTGGCAAGGTTGATGTAGCCGCACTCGATACTGCTGCTACTGCTGAAGTGATCGATGATTCAGGTGGAGTTACGCTAGATGTCTCTGCTAGTGAGGTAGTCAAAGTAGCGGGGTCCGATGTCGATACAGGTTCTGACACTGGAGTCACACTGGTAGGAGCTGAGATTGCAGTGGTGGTAGGAGCAGAATCTGAAGTCGATACTGGTTCCGACACTGGAACTACGCTGGTAGGAGCTGGAATCGAAGTAGTCGGAGGAGCAGGATCTGAGGTTGGCACAGGATCTTGTACTGGAACCACGCTGGTAGGAGCTGAAATCGCAGTGGTGCCAGCGGCTGAGCTGGGGACTTCTGTCGTCGGAGGTGAAGGTGCTGCCTTGCTGGGTGGTGAAGACTGAACAGCTTCGGTTTTGACTAACTCCGGAGCAGAAGTAGGCGGATCCGCTTTGACGATGGAGGTTGCGAGGGTCGTTGGCTAAATCAGGTCAATATTGTCCTCCAAACTTAAAATATGCACCTACATCCGGCTTCGAGTCTGGCTTTGCGTCTGGCGTTGAATCTGGCTTTGAATCCGGGTTGGCCGCCGCTTGGCTTGATGGTTTGGCAGCTGCTGGTTCGGCACTTGATTCTGGCCTTGAGTCTGCCTTTGCATCTGGCTTTGAGTCTGATTTTGAATCCGGGATGGCCGCCGCTTGGCTTGGTTTGGCAGCTGCTGGTTCGGCACTTGATTCTGGCTTTGAGTCTGGCTTTGCGTCTGGCGTTGAGTCTGGCTTTGAATCCAGGTTAGCCGCCGCTTGACTTGATGGTTTGGCAGCTGCTGGTTCAGCGCTTGGTTCTGGGTTCGAAGCTGACGATTCCGGTTTTGATGAATCGCTCTGCCTTCTCTCTAGACTTCTCTCAATTAAATTCGAATCTTCTCCATCACTCCCTGATTCCGCCAGAATCTGCATTCGACTCCTGCGAAACAAGCTGCTAGTTCTCATATTGTAAAATTTAAACGAAGGAATGAATTAAAAGAGAGACCCGCTCGACGAAAAGAATGAAAATCAATAGGGCCAGCCCGGTCAATTCGTGTGATGATATCGAAGAAATGATTGAACTCCAAGTATGAACAAGAAAGAAGACGTCGAGGACTGAAGATGAGAGATAAGCTTCTTCTACATGAAACCATCGGATCCTGGCATGACAGTCGATTCCCGCTGCCACATCGGACAAGCTCACGCCAGAGACGCATGGCATTGTTGTCAGGGTGATCTTATGGGTTCAGTTGCGCTGGCAGCTGATGTTAAAACAGATGAAACTCCCGGTCGGGTTTGAGGAAGGGGCAGAAAATTGGACGGGTGCGGTGATGATGGAGCAATTGGCTCTCGTCGCCAAGCCTTTCTCTAACACACAGGGGTGTGGGCGTGTCTGAGAGTCTGTGCGAACTATGCGGGATACAGACTTCGGATATTGAGAAGAATGGGTAAATTAACGTCGGAGGGTCCAGTTATGGAGGCTCAGGAGAGGTTTCGCCCGTGGTGTTGGGAACCTGGGATTTGTTGATGTTTCTTTTCGGGGTGAGGTTGCGAGATTTCCGTCGCGAGACATGAAATGGCAATGCCACGTGATAGTTGAGAGTATCCCTCTGCCAAGTTTCTTTTCGAAAATCATTATGTATGTGCCTTGTTAGTATCGCTCTCTGGAAAAAACATGAGCTCCATCCTTTAGATTGGTCATAGTATATTTTCGTCACGTGTGATTGACCCTTAAAGTGGCGACCTCGCTTCCCCCTTTTCTGAAACAGAGTGCCTTTCATCTTCACCTGAGTTCATCCCAAATTCAGATACAGTCTCCAACACGTGCGGAGTCAAGAATTATAAGTTTTGTTGCATGTCGCCCGATGGCGCAAATATTCCGAGATTGAGGGAATAAAATTAGAATCCACACAAAACCCACTTTGCCCAGATGCAGTAAGGTAACATGGCCAGGGAGAAAGGAAACCCGACGGTTTGATCGCCTGGATATGCTTACAACCGGGTTTGGCGGCAGTGATGTAACGGTGAGGCTCTTGGGCCAAAACCCGACGGATACATCTTGTCCCATCCAATATGCCTAGTAGCTCTCGAGTCAAGTCTTGCAGCCGTGGTCCAGAGAATGACTCTCAGCAGATGAGGCGCGTGATTGATTGCAGTCTGCTTGCAGATGAGTTGGACCATGACAGAGGGCATTTCGACCCAAGTTGCGCAACTTTGTGCCCCAACAAATATTACCCACTACGACAGGACCACCGGCTCTGCATAGCAGAAGATGGCTAATTGAACTGCCGACACGTGACATGTGTACGTGCATGTACATTAATATCAGCAATTGAAAAGTCTACAAAATTCAAATCGATTAGAAAAAGGTGACAATAAGTTCGTGAATGGGTTACTGTATTTCTTTACCATTTTTGCTTTCAATCGATATCAACTGGTAGTTGTCGAGCTGCTAAAAGGGAAGGCTCCCGCACAGGCCAATTTGGATATGTTTTTCCGACACCCAGAGGCCACGCCACACGCTAGAACTAGCATTTGCTCATGCCCTCAATTGACCTCTTCGTACGCGACCCTTCAACAAGCTGAAGCTACTGTCCTTTACCAGGTTTCGGCTGTTTCTGGTTTCCATAATTTTCAGTATCTTGACTCTGTCTCCTCAAATCGTTTTACGCAACATCAACAATCCTGATGTCTAGCTCCCACTCTAGCCCTGGCGCTATAAATCTTGCTATTTTTGGCAGCAAAATAGGTGCGATTGACTTTAGATAAATGATCCAAAAAAGTCTAACGAAATATAATTCCAGTCTTTGCTGTCATCTCTAGATTTGTCACCGCCCCGTTTCGATGGAAAAATTGGGACGGTGCTCCAGATTTATATCGAGATGTTTTCTTTGCCGGCATACGAGCGCTGCTTTCCAATATCACCATTGCTCAGGCTCGATATATGAACGGCACCACCAGTGAGATTTACGAAACTTTTTGCAAGAAAGTGAATCAAGAATCAAAGACGCTGGAATTAAAGGAAGGCGATGTAAAAGCTCATTGGATTGGAAACGAAGATGCAGACGTGGTGATTCTCTACCTGCATGGTACGTGCCTCAATGGTCCCTTCAATCCAAGCCAGTGTTGAAATTTGTTAGGTGGCGGCTATACACAGCCATGTGCAATAGAGAGTATGCAGTACTTCCATCGCCTAGTTGCAGACATCAACAGCCAGTCTGGTAGCCGCCCTTCCATTTCAGTCCTACTTCTCGCCTACACCCTTGCACCAGAGGCTCAATTCCCCACTCAGCTCAAGCAAGCTATCAGCGTGCTCTCGTATCTTCTGAACGAGGGCGGAAGATCGGCAAGTAATATCATGGTTGCCGGCGACTCGGCCGGCGGCGGCCTTACACTTTCCTTGCTCTCGCATCTACGCCACCCGCACCTCGATGTTCCGAGCATATCCCTCTCCGCACCTCTCCGGGGCGCATTTCTCTATAGTCCATGGGTAAGCTTTGCAACCAACGATGAAAGTTTCGAAAGGAACGCTTCCAAAGATGTTCTTGTGCCAATTGTCCTTCGAAAGTGGGCGAGCATGTACCTCGGCACCGCATTCACAGAAACCGATCCTGGTGTCGTGACTGCCAGTAATAATTACACTGAGCCACTACTTGCTAATTGTTCCTGGTGGGAAGGTATGCACAATCTTATTAGGGGTGTGTGGATATATGGTGGTGAGGATGAATTATTCATCGATTCCATTCGTGCATTTGGGGAGAAATTTCGGGATGGGTGGAAGGCTGGTGGTGGACAGGAAGAGAAGGTTGTCTTGAAGCTTGTCAAGAACAATGCTCATGTTGGCCCGGTTGCGGATTTCATGACTCTACGTGAGAAGAGTGAGACCCGGATTGCTCAAGAGGAATGGTTGAAGCAGCAATTGGTATAGGATGTCATTCTTGATTCTCGCCTGGATAGTTAGGAACAACATCGCTGGGGAGTGGTTATGCTTTGATTTTGCCGTCTGAGCCCAGAAACAAACTACTGCCAGCTAGGATTGAGCCGCTTTATTAAATATGCCACACCTAACACGTTACCACACGCACAGCCTCATGGTCAATGGAAGGAAGAAGTGTTATTGACGATGTGCTTGTGATGAGCCGGACTTCTAAGGCTAGCATCCCCTACAGGTTGCATAATGATGTCCGTGATTCCCGTCTCTTTATCTTGGTTCTTAGGTTCATTCAAGCGACTTTCCGATCATGAAGAATCATTGCTATCAATAAATCAATAACTCTCACGACGCAAATTTCTTTTAAAGCTTCCTGTGAATTGTTCAGGACAGATGAATCAGATCAGGTACCCGTTCACAGGCAAGGCGATTCAAACTTGAACATAGATACTTTAAACAGAATCTCTATTGCTGACTGCCCCAACATTGCATCTGTTTGAAACCAAAGTGAAAGATTTTAGGGGGGGAATAAGATATATACCCGGAAAAAGCCCCAGATTATTAGGTACAGGGGGGAATGTACAACTTGAAAACTTCCCGACTTAGTATGGATTTGGACGAAAGGGATCTTCTCCAAATGGGAACTCATGCGAAATTACAGGAGGTATAAATACCGCTATCTAAGAAGATAGAAGGTTTACAAGTACTAGCACTTGGTCGACAGTCCCGCACATGGCGGGGCTGATGAGGTGGACAGTAGCGTGAATTCTCATATCCTGGCTCAATACATAATGGGGAAGGTCAGAATCGAAGGGACGAGTGAATAATATCAAATATCTCCATGGTTTGAGACTCTGTTGTCAAGAAATATTTTGCTGTCAACTCCTCCCTTTTCACTGCCCCACCTCACGTTCAATTTCTCCTTTCTCGATTGTAACGCAACAAAACTGGGCGAGTGATATAAAAATTTATAATACTGAGAGAACTGTCAAAACAAACTCGATTACTCGCCTAATTCATTCCGCCCCTCAGTTTCCTTTGTTCTTGAGGGAGGATAATGAGAGGGGGGAAGTTTAAGCACCTCTACATTTTACTCCCGTCTGAGTTTGACTAATCATTCACAGCTTGAATATTAATTTCGGGTCAATATACGATTTAATGGATTAAAGTGACCTAGTACCAAGATAGAATATATTATAGAAGAAATTCTCAGCTCCCGTTTCGAGCTATCAAATGTAAGAGCTCCGAACTTTTTCTGTACGATATGTGGTCTTGCAATTTCCATGTGGTATTGTGGAGAGTAGAAGTATTACGCGCGATATGTTATAGTTGTTTTATTTTTGTGTCAAATCTCTCCAGAGACAGATGAAACACAGTCAATCAATGAAGAGTAAGAGCCAGTTGTTGTCAAACCTACTTTGTGGTCAACTTCACCTAGCCACTTGCATCATGTATGTTTCTTGAATTCCTTGCCTAGCTTTTAGGCATAAACTAGATAATTGCGATTGAAATGTCTGCGGTGAAAAAACAGAGAAAATTTGCTGAGGGGCCAGACGAATACACCAATATTTCGCGCTTTTGTGGGGAATTTTGTTCGTTTCTGCAGTTGAGACGCTGGGAATACCAGATTTATATCTCTGTATCGCCGGCGCCTTTCAGGCTTGAATGCTTAATAGCACAGAGTAAAAAAATTCAATCATAGTAAGATATCTATAAAAACAGATATTGATCCTCTTATCCAGCTCCAAATCTGTGGGCAGAAGACCAGTGGAGTTTCATTGCAGCAGTCGCGTGGCTACTAGGAAGACAAGCTAATTTGACCTCAATCCTTCCCCGTTTCATTGCTTTGAAACCTCTGTATAGAAGATAATACAGATTTACCGGCGTGGGTGCGTATATGATGGGTGTAGTTGTTGTCAATTCCAACTCTACTGTCAAATTACCCCGCACTTACCCCGCATTCCCGCACAATTCTCCTCCCATCACCCCTCAAATGGCAATGAATTCTGAATTGCTACGAACAAACCCAGCAGAACATATCCAGTTCACAGCACACGCCATAATGCCGCTTCTGAGAAGGTACATCTAGTCGCCTCTGCCTTCAGAAAATGAGGTCTGTATTTTTATACCCCTGAAAACCTGAACCGTCATCCCCTGGAACTCATTCTACTACCTTTGCCACACTTCCATCCTAATTTGTAACCCTCAATCCAAATAACAAAGAATAAAAAATGAAAACCTATAAATCCTACTACCCCGCTATTTATCAATTTCAGATCCCCATCCCCC
>Ga0247778_1000451_pt1 | contig 52952 bp, 55 predicted proteins | sample UWRJL049202B5_FD_179939 | JGI IMG/M metagenome (GOLD analysis project Ga0247778, IMG submission 179939) | Plant litter microbial communities from Arlington Agricultural Research Station in Wisconsin, United States - UWRJ-L049-202B-5 | ecosystem: Environmental > Terrestrial > Plant litter >... | reverse complement strand
GTAAACTAGTTCGGTTTCCCTCGGGTAACCTCGGGGAACCTTCTAGAATGTTCTAGGCTATTCCTAATTAGGTTTAAACCATATTTAGGATTACGTAAGTTATTATTACTAATAATAATTTAACATCAATTGACGCTAGTACCGATCCAGCAATCCTCACGTGCCCCTTCCCCACAATTTCACAAAAATAAATAAATAATTATATATATATAATTTGTTTTTATTCAAAATTAGAAAATTTATTTTTTATTTTTATTACTAGATTTTTAATAACAATAAATTTTAAATATTTAATTGTAAAAAATCGATAATTATTTATATTAATTTATAATTATATTAAATTAAATTTATAATAATAAAAATATTTAAAAAAAATATTTAATAAATATTAATCGAAACCGAAAAATAACAAAAAAATTATTTATTATAAATAATAATAATTTAAAATATTAAAAATTATTTAATGTTATACAAATTCGAAAAAAAATAATTTTTTTATTTTGGTTTTATTTATTTATTAAATTTTTAATCTAATCGAATAAAATTAATAATTTATAAATAAATTATAGATATTATTAATTTTAAAATAACATAATTTTAATATTTATAAAATTACAAAATAATTTTAATTTTAATAAGATTTCGAAATATTTATATTTAATTTATTTTTTATATAAATATTAAAAATAAAATTTTTAATAAAATTTTCAATCTGGGGTGGAGTGCATTAAAAATGCACTCTGGGTGGTTTGGCAAGACTGTCTAGTGATGCACGGGCCACAACCTTAATCCTGAGCCGCAAACCTTAATTTGGCTGCACCTACACCTACATATCTGCCTATGTATTTAAATCACGATGCGCAATGTGATGCAGAAATTGAGACCTAGTTAGGCAGATGTAATTCAATTAAATTTGTTATATATTGCAATTATTTTAATTGTTAAATGGTGGTATATTACGATACAATTATAGGAAATATATAAAAAATATAAGAAATATAAAATTTTATTTAAAAAATAAATATATTTAATAAAAATTAATTTAATTCAACTATTAATTATTCCGGCCGGATTATTTTCCAATTATATTAAAATCTGCAGAAACGAATATAGAAATATTTAATATTCATCTATTATTCGTCTCTACACCCTGCAGATTGTAAAAATTTTATTTCGAAATTTTATTTATTTATATATTTATTTTTATATAATATTAGATCTGAAAATTTTAATATTATAATAGATATACGAAAATTAAAAATATATTCGGTTTTTATTAATAATTCAATTTTTATCGAATAAAATACAATCTAAAATAAAATAAAATTTAATAATCAATCAAATTAATATTTTTTATTATAAAAACAAAAAATTTAATTATCAAAAATAAAAAATATTTTTTATTTAATTATTTTTAATTTAAATAAAAATAATAAAAATATGATAATATTATATAAATTATAAGTTTTATTTATTTAAAAAAAATTGTAAAAAAATATCAAAAATATCAATTAAATTTAGATATATAATTATAAAAAAATTCGAATCGAAATTTATATAAAAAATATTTATAATTATATTTTTATTTTATTATTAATATTTTATAATAAAAAAATTAATATATTTTTTTTTTAATTTTTATTTTTTTTCGAAAAATAAAATTTGGATTATTTAATTAAATATAAATCAAAAAAACCTAAAATTATTTATATTAAAACGAAAAAATTCGATTAATATATAATCGATAATTTAATCAATTTTATAATTGATATTATATTAAAAATTAAATTTTTAAAATTTTAATAAAAGATTTTCAAATTTTTTTGATATTAATAATTTTATAGAAATATTTTTTATTAATATTAAAATATTATAATTTTATATAATTAAATTATTTAAAATCGCGAAACTTAATTATTTTTTATATTTATATATTATTTTTAAATATATTTATAATATTAAAATATTTTTTGATTAAAATTCTAATATTAAAAAAATTAATAAATATCAAAAATTGATCTAAGAAAATATTAATCCGAAATAATAATAAAAATTTAATAATTCGATCGAATATATATAATAACCCGAATCGATAATTAATTATTATTTTTATTATTTTTCAATTTAAAAATCCGGATTTTATAAAAATTAAAATTAAAAAAATTAATATTAATATTGCCAGAAAAAAAATTATAAATATAAAAAACTTTATTTATATTAACGAATTTTATAATTTCGATATATATAATAAAAAAATTTTTAATATTCAATCTTAATAAATTTTTTATTTTTTATTTATTTTAATTTTTAATTTTCAAAAAAAAATTTTTAATATATTAATTTTTCAAAATTTTTTATTATAAATTTATCGAAAATATAAATATATATTTTATAAGAATTTATTAAAAAATTTAAATTCGTATAATATTAGAATTAAATAAAAATATTGAAATATAAAATTAGAATTATATAAATCACTCCTAATCATTATATTTGAATATATATAAAAGGCTCCCGCCCACCTTAGATCCTCAAGAAATACAATCAACTTGAACCTCCACATAATCCTTTCAATATATAAGTTATTATAATAAATACTAGATTTATTATTTTATATAGAGGTTTCGCTTTTATAGAGATTAGGCAAATTGAAAAATAATCTAATCTCCGAGTTTATCTAGATAATTCAATTTAAAAAAATATTCCTATTAATTATATCAAATATCTATACAATTAAGGGTGCTTTTGGTCTTATTCTTATATTTTATACAATTATATCACAATATACTATGATCTAATGATTACAAGTATTGCAATTTATAATAAGTCTAATTGAATCATATTTATCTGATTAATTTTTATATATTATATCGCGTCACGCATCGTAATATACCTAGATACATTAAAATATATAAATGTAATAATATAGTCAAATTAATATTATAGCCTATACACATAGGTTAATTTGCCTGGACTATATAAAGCCTAAATAAATTGCTCTTCTACTTCAGATTTATAAATTTCAGATTTCCAAAAAAAAAAAAAATAAATAAATAAAAAAAAAAGGTTTGATAGACAAACACTACCACCACTAATTATAAATTTCAATCTTAGGATCCAGTTTTAATATAAATTACATAGTATAAATAAATTATTATAACTATGAATTTGTGGAGAATAGATAGGTAAGATTGATTATAAGATCAGGCAAAACATATATTTTAGTGAATAATAAACTAAATTAAATAAATTTCCTAATTACGAGTATCCTCAAAACTTATGTATATTATTATATTTATATGTTCAATATATTATATTCCGGTTTCTTGACTTATAAATCCTAAAAAAAAAACCCCTAAAAGTTTTATTGGTTACCTAGGTAGTTAATAATACCTAGGTTATTAAGATCTTAAAAACTCCCTGGAATCATAGAGAAGATATCTTGTAATTTTCTTTGGTTATTATTAGTTGGCCTGGGGTTAACAATTATATTACCCAATTAGGTTTAAATTATTGGGTTATTGTTGATATAATAAAAGTATACTTGATGGGCTATAGTTTATTAAATTCCTATTATTTTTAATATTTTTAATAGGTCTTAGAATATAGATTACTTATACAATAGTTATAAAACTTGAAGTTTATTAAAATTTTATAACGAAAATAATAAAGTAAAATAATACTAATATGTTTTAAATATAATTATAACCAAGGGCCTCTAATAATGTTTATATAGTATAAAATCTAATATCCTAGAGTTGAATTTTTTATATTATAAAATTTATTAGATATTTAATTTCAATCCAGGGGTTTAATATTTAAATATAACATTGAATAAGAATTATACCAGATATTAAGAGAAAAAAATATTGTGTGGCTAGTATAAAAATATTCGCTGGGTAAAGGACGAAAGATATTTTGAGGATGTCAATAGACACTCTTATACCAGCACTTACGCGATATTGTATTCTAACACAATTCGTATCAACCAAATTTGTTGAACGTTTGGTTTTCAAACAATGACCTATGTAATCTTGATCCAACCCTCTTTTAAGACCCAAAGACCGTGGTATAGTATTGACTCTACGACCTTGCAGAACGTAAGTACATCTTCTCCAGCGTATAAGGAACTACTCCCCGCTTGCGTACCGCCCGAAATGCATTTCCTAGGTGGCCCGAATTTAGCGAGCTAGACCCGCACTCTCGTATTGTGGCTGCCTATGGAACTTGTAATATGTCCTATTACCTTCTGTAGCAATTGAGCTCTTCAACCTTAAAAGAATTCACCCCTGATCCAGAAGTCCTCAGTCCATCAGATCCAAACTCTACAGAACCTCAATCCGACCCATCCTCCACCCGTACAACATCAGTAAACGAAGTACTACGGTGTACTGCAAGTTGGCTGCTTTGATGATGGGACTTCTTCCATCTATTCAACTACAGTCTGCATAACAGCCACATCATGGTCCGTGACCGGATTCACAACAAGTGCGACTAGTACTACCTCGTCGCTCCAATACCAACCGGTTACAACGATATTGAGACTGGCAGATCGGTAGATAATTCACCTGTGTATTTTTTGGTACAAGTTTATTTAACATTCTTATTTAATGATATTGGAGCCAACGATTCTCCCACTATTCCACCACCATCTGGGACAATAGCTCTACCTATACCTCTACCTACTTCGACGGTGGCAGCTGCATCAGGTTCACGTATAATCCGGCTGACTGCCCTCTTGAGAAACCATCTCCGATATATTCACTAATCGATAAAAAGTATATCTGCTTATTAGAGCAAATTGCGCATCTTTTAGACTACGCGGAGTCATATTTTCAATAATTTTCTCAGTGCGGGTTTCTAAATCAGCTTCTACTTCGCCTATGGCTCGGCAACCAATTTTCTTGAAATCGAAGTTTTCAACTTTTGAATTTGGAAAAGCGCTTACTTCCTAAATCAAAACTACAATAACATGATCATGCTCAATGATACTTACCTGGCCTAGAAACTACGTGCCTGCAACAGGGGAGTCGTTTATCCAACCTCCAATCCACTTCCTGATCCACTCTGGTTTGATCTCTTGAAGTGCTCTCAAATTCGGACTTGCTTTTGCAGTCTCCATGGTAGCAAAACCCGCGCAACTTCCTTCTTTCTCTTCAGCCAAATTTGCGAAATAACCCAAAAGCTTTGCAGCAGGGTTTTGTTGCAAACTCGTTTCTAGAAGTAGACTATCAGAGTGCCTTCCTCGTTCACCGGCGCAAGATTCAATATCATCATGCACAAGCTGCAACCATGCATTGAGCGTTGTTGATTTCAACTCCCCACCGCCTGAAATTCGTCTCAAAGAAAGCTCCTTGCGAAAGATTGGATAAATCGCTTCCTATGTTGTTGGGTGTAAGTTAAGTGGATGGAAGACGTGTGCACGTAACTCGGAACTTGGTACTCCGCTGGGATCCTGGCGACTGAAGGCGAGCTCGACGATGACTTCTGCTAATTTATCAACCGGAACCCAGTCAATATTATTCAGCCTCGTGCCTACGGAATCTGGTATGTGTCTTAGATGCAATGAACTCAGTACAAGACTTGGTAGCCATTCAGACTTGTTCCTGGTTCCCGAACTCTGTGACGGTCCAGCTACTTGACCGACTCGGGCTATGGCGGTATTTAAAGACAGCTTTCGGCTTGCATGGTCGAGCAGGAATTCGGACACGTATTTACTCTCCGCGTACCCCGTTGCCACCGGAGCTGAATCATCGCTTATGACCTCTTCAGGAATAAGTGAAGATGGTTTATGGGCTATTACAGAGCTGATTGACGAAACATATAATTGAATCACGGCGCTAGGATTGTCATCGATGACTTTACTCTACACGAGCCTCTCTCCTTGCCATCTGCCTATGAAGAGCGACGGCGGCGGTAAGTACTCCAATCTTCTAGCTATTAGAATTGCTAATAGTGTCTTCTTAGGGGAATGGATATAAACATGCTCGTGTATTTCGGTTCTCGAGAACGAACGCTGGGAGAATGGGAAGAGTTGTTGAAAAGTGCAGATCCTCGCTTCAGGCTGGAAAGAACGACAAAGGCCGTAGACCAGGCGAATATGATACTGGTAGTCACCTGGACATGACAATAGTAATGGTAATAGAGCGATGTGGTGTCTATAATATCAAGTTAGTCCTATTTGAACAGTTAACTACTTTGAAAGCTTGTAATTTACTGTTCGGTATCTGTAATAGTATTTCCAGTACATGATATCAGTGTATACTGACGACATGTATGTACTTTGACTCCCTTTCTGTCAATATTATGTGCTTCATCCGCCCATCCAAGCCCTTGTCGGACCCAAACGAGCAAAGGCTCTTTCCTATCTTATATCATATATGCAAAGCCAAGACTCCGTAGCGCATGACGCAGGGTAACACCGCCGAAACACCCAGCAATCATAGCATTTCCACAAACTCATTACATGCCCCACTGGAAGCGAATCCACAAGTATCACGTTTTCCCAGGGCAGCGTTAGCTAAAGTGGGTCAGGGGTCCCGGATACGTATCCAGACAGAACGAGACCCGGTTTAGGCTGCTTAACGGGACGGCCGGAGGTATTTGTAGAAACACATACATGGACGCTTCTCCTTGCAATTAACTTGAAGGCCAATGTATAATGCGTTGGACGTTTTCCGCTGGAAAAGGTAGGATAATGTATAAAAGAACGCATGACCAGTCTCATAAACTCAGATTTCATCAATTGTGTTTTCGAGTTACACTCTGAAGTCAAACGCAAGCCAAGACTCCTCCGTGGAGCAGCATCTTCCGCGTTCAACCACTCCCACTCCCACCTCCTTTCTCCTCCCCAGAATGAATAGACGAGATTATCGTGGTACAGCTTGTGGTTATTTTCCTCTGCGCTACGAATATATTTATCAATTGAGAGAGATGGAGGTAGGATTTATAGGCTTTGAGCGACAGCAATACCCTAGACTTGGGATAGTTTCATGAGGGAAGGCACGACACAATGCCATTTCAAGCAAGGGATGGTCACACTGCGAATTTCATTGATGGATTGAAGAAGTCACAAGAAACGGAGCCTCTTTTGGTAGTGAGTCTCTACGAAGCAAGGAAACTCGTGATGCCCAATCTATCTTTTTGTCCGCCTTGCTAGGTCGAGACGACACGATTGTTTGCAGCAACCACTCATCTGTACCCAAATGGACAAGTGCAGGCAAAGGTGCATTCAGGCTATTTCCTTCCTGAGCAAAACTCCCCGTCCAGTTCCCGTGAGCGGCAATGATGAATCCAGCTCCTCTCCCGGCAATTTCCATCTCAACTGTCGTCCAGTTCCCACGAGCGCAATGGTCTTCCAGCTCTGCAAACAAAACCCATTGTTTAGTTGGCATGGATGCAAGGATGAAGAGAACAAGGGAGATTACCAATGTATCAAGAATTCTGAGTCATAAGAAATATCCAATCGAATTCCTTCCCGACGTTGACCTGTTCCCTGGGAAAAGTTAGAAAGGTTGCAACGACGAGTAGGAAGGGATGATGTGGACTTACCACGTGGATAAAAATGTTTGGGAGGTAAAACGCTGAGACTCGACCCTGAGAGCAGACACACCAAAACTCGCTAGCTCATTCCGAAGAGAGCGAGGCGGGTAGATAAAGACAGTGAAGAATGATAATGACGATCGCTGTTGCCTCAAAGAGGACTTTAATAATACAAATAAAAACTCTCGCTGGCCTCAACAATGAAGGAGGGCTTTAAAAAAAAAATACGAAAATAACAGAAGTGGACCGTGGATAGATGCCCCCGGAGAGGACTTTGGTTTAGTATCGAAGTGACCTAAGGATGGAAAAGATTTCCCTGTCTATACAATCCTAGCAGGTGACGCGCGGATAGAAGTCGGCGTAGTCGGCTGCTGCAAACTCAAATGCGATCAATGGTGCCCCACCAGGAGGTCTAGCCGTTCGGTCTCCAATGTTGTCCATCGAGGTGACATCTGCTTGCGCATAGTTGGTGTCCGAAGCGTGGGCGCATCAAAAGCGCGGTTTTCGAATATGAATACCCTAGGTAGGGGGAAACCTTGGTCTGAGTTGGATGTTGTAAAACAACCGAGAAATCTTCTCAATGCTTTTCGAAGGCGGACTCCCATGTCGAGGGTAGGTTGGCAGCCAATAGGGTCAAGATTTATGCGAGTTGAATGTGTGTGGGTGTGTGTTTGTAAAGTTGGTATTTGAATTTGAGAGAGTTGCGACTAGTTCTGTGTGGATATCAGGTGTGGACAAAGAAGAAAGGAAGAAAAGGCAACTAGAGAGGGGGGAACCCTCCTTATATATTTCGCTCTCGACCTCCCACAAAGCTATGCACGATAGCGTGCAAATGCAAGCGTCGGAGTGTGAACAAGACATATGATCACTTTTGCATCCATTTGTTAGTTTCCTATGGAAAATATACTACAAAGTTGTGGTGTTTTGGGTGGCGCATTTTAAGCGAAAGTTAAAAGGGGGGAGTATGAGCTAGCAGAGCCGCAAAGTTGTCACATATGTACGCTTAGTGCCGAGCCCGACCAGGGTTTCAGGCTGTTTGAGCCAACTAGCTCGTGCCCAGCCACCACAAATTTGGTTTCTACACGCATTATGATGAAGCCATTAATCACATATTTCGTGAGTCGTACTTTCCGACATTAGCATACTGTTTCTGCAAACTTTATCTCGCCCTCGATGTCTAGCATATGCAGATTTTTATCTCAAACGGCGGTATTTCGCTCTCACTATACTTTAAAAAAAAGTAGAAATGAAGCTCTTTTCTCATTGAGCGTCATCTAGCGCTGCCCTCCCCAGTCCTTCGATCGCCTTTCCCTCTCTTCGACTGAGGATCACCTTAGCCCGAACAAGTGTCTGCATAACTCTTCGTTATAGATATTTTAGGACCTGTCGGGTTTAGGGGTTGATACTGGGTGTCAGAGAGATGTGATCGTCGAGAATTTTACGGTTTGACCAATACCATTTTTTGCTATAGTAGCGGCCACGAAATCGCGAGAAGCTTCACTCTGCGAAGAGCTGGATAAGTCAGCGTGTCATCATCAACTGGATAGCGCAAATTGATGAAATTGACAGAATCTACTAAATCCGTTAGTGGCATTGAAGTGACAAGTGGGGTCCCTCTGGGGGATGGCTTGAGTAGACTTGAATCATATCCTTACGACAAAACACTTCCTTGTAGTAGTCCGAGTACGAGTACGAAACACGGTGAAGGCAGAATTTTTTTCCTTTGCGAACGGGCTTTTTTTTTGCTAAGTGTTAAGAACGGTTCTTGCTAAATTAATGGCTGGAGAGGAGGCCTAGAACTAGCGGCAGGTTCTAAATGCTCTTGTGTCATGCATTGTGCGTATTGTGCACCGTGCAGGCAGAGCCTCAGACCGAAACTTTATTATTAGCCAACTCGTCCGAATTTGAGGCTTAATTCAACCTAGTGAAAAAATATATTTATGAGCGTGCAGCCCGAGCTCTGAGTAAAGTACCATTTTAGCCTAGGATGCAAGGCAAAAAACCCTATTGTCAATAGGTACGCAAGGGTTTGGTGGAATTTTTAACGCGCTGAAATCAAGCGGGCCCGACCCAAGTATTTGAAATCTTCGAAACGATTCGCGAAAATTAACCCTTCGCCTTTAGGGCTTTCATAGGTAAATGTGCGGCGAATATATCATTGCGATGTAGGATCTCTATAGTTTCATGCATAGGCTGCGGACATCTACCCTACGAACGTACGATGTATCTTGGGCACTCTATTATACATGCTGTGTCTCTCTGAACGCCACGCTCAAAAAGTTCCTTGTTCCTAGATACTCCCAAAGCCGAACCTCCACCCCCTCCGCTCCAGACCTTCTACATGCAAGACAGAATTGAACGAAAAAGAGAAGTTAAGATAGTACAGGTCAGGGAACTGGTGTCAAGAGAGTAAGTTTCGCAGCGAAGGGCTAGCACTTGCCCCACCATTGACTCGACCGTCACTCTGACGACCACCGTTAGGTTGGTGGGGTTCACGAGTTTGAGGTGGAACCTCGCGATGCATTGGTGGACTGCCATGAGGAGGACCAAAAGATGAGCGAGAATGCATGGGAGCACTGCTGAAAGGGTGCTCAGGAGCACGAGGTGGAGGGCCGCCATTAGTCAAATGCTGCGGTGCAGGTTGAGTCGACACATAGGACGCATAATTCCCATTCTGCATGTGAAGCGTTGAGGATCCCATGGCGCGATGTGGTGAGGGTGTATATCCATTCGAGACCTGACCCACGTGTCCATTTTGATGGGGGGAATGTGATTGGTTTTGCTGGACTTGAGACTGCCCGTTCGATGGTTGAACTACTACGGGTGTGGCAACGGGTGAGTGATTGCCATTTATTGAATTGACGACGCCTGCGCTTTGGGCCCCAGGCATATGACGAGTCCAACCGCTATAAGGCCCGGTTTCTGGCCACGCATATTGAGGTGCAGAATGAATAAGACTTCCATCCGCGGCTACGGTGGTTATCATACCATTAGCTGCAACGATCGGAGGTCGTGAGGTTGCTCGTTGTGAGATTGATGGGGGAGGAGATGGTTCTTTTTGAATCTTCTTCCAGTGGCATTGATGACATTGGAACTCGGTAGGTTCTGCAGGTACGACCTGCGTGTTCTGATGCAGAGCAGCTGCTGCAAGTGCCGCATGACTTCCATCTTCGCCAACAGAGTCCGCAGAAATTTCGCCATCGTTCGATTGGAGCCCATTCAGAGGAGCATGATCACCATTCGTCTTCAGAGTGGCATTGTCAGTTGCATTGTGGGCGACGCTGGGTGGAAATGGCCACCACTTAGGGCTGACATCGATCCCACATGTAATACAAACCTTTGGTTCTTGGGCGGCATTGGAAGAAATACCAGAGTTTTCCTCGACCTTCGTGTGTGAGACAGAACCTCGAACGGGTATGGCGTGCCCATTCATATTTGTGGTCGTAGAAGTTCTACGATTGGGCGTCTGAGTGGTGGGTGCCGTACTAATGACCTTGGTAGACTGATTCACAAGAGTGGCCTTCCTCACTGTTCCAGTCAAAGTCAAGTCCGCCTGCTTGAAGTTCTGAACATAGAGCTGTAGCGCGTTGAGCCCTGTCTCATCAACGATGTCATGCATTTGATGGACAATAGTTTTCATCGGGACATGTTCCTTGCACCAGATTGCCGCAGACATAGTGCCAACTTCGCCGTTGATGGTCACAATGTTGAACTGGTCCCGGCGAGACCCTTTCACAGGAGCGATGTCAAATCCGAGAACATAGCCTTCTTGTTGTGCACATGCTACGTGAACTGGAAAAGGCTGGTCAGTATGCTAACACAAGTCATTCTCGGGCCATGCTTACCTGGAGCTCGACAAGAATGGCAAGGCACACACGCACCGCCCTTGCGCTTGCACGCCTTACAGATTTCATCGTATCTTGCAGAGGCAATAGACGGAATGCCCTCCGATGGTTCCAGAGCCTTTGCATTGCCGAATTTTACCTCAGGTGTGAAGACGGCGCACGTTACATGTACCCAATTATTGTTGGCAGTACGCTTCAGAGGTTCTCTGGGATTAGCAGGCTTGTTGAGCTCTTCCTGTTTCTTGCGAAAAAAGTCGGCTACTTTCTGAGCATTTTCACGCTCCAGCCGCTCACGTTCGCGTTCTTTCTCCGTCTTTTTCTTGTGTGAGATCTTCGGTGGTTCAACAAAATCATGCTCAGTAGATTCCACAGGACAGAGCATGCATTTGTATTGCTATGAGTAAATTAGCCTTGATTGCCCAAAGGCCCAATGGAGTGGTTGAGCTCACTATTGAGACTTGAGGATTTTTGTCGTTAGAGCACATGTCGCAAATCCATTTACTAGGAGTCCGACCTTCACCTACAACACCATAACAGTTCCGGTGTACAGTTAATCGGCACTCTTTGCACGAGACATGTTGATCACCCGTAGGCTCCAGCTGGCCACAAATTGCACAGGGTAACAGCTTTGGTTTGGGTAATTCGGGAACGGGTGGTGGACCTGGCTTCTCTGACAACATCTTCTTTTTCTGTCCCGACGAAATAGCCCCCCCAGAATCCAGTGCGGGATCAGTCGAGTCTTTTTCCACGGCGCCCTTCATTTTCTTTCTCGGGGGTTCCACAGCCGCCTGAAGGTTCGGCGCAGCCGGGGCAGGTGTTCCATCGGCAGACAAAGAAGCCGCAAGATCGACATCTGCGGAATGATCTACTAGTTCGTTGGCGGCCACGAGCTCTTTGAGAATCTCTTCATCAATTTTTCGTTTCCAAGCTCGCCCCCCCGCCTGTGCGACTTTCTTGGCCACTTCATCGACGTCTTCCCATTGAATTGCGTATCGACGCCAGAGCTCGGCGCACCTCTGGCAAAGGGCTACCGTCAATTGTATGCCTTTATCTTTCCCAGATGCTTTTGCGCCAGATGGTTCTGTGATAATCGTACCAGCAGGTGTATTTGGAGCTCGTCTCCATTGCCGACAGCTTCTTGTATTGCAAAATTTGCACTGAAATCCTCGCTTTTTTTCGAATGCTTTGTCGTTGTCGAACGCAGAGTCATCATATTCATCCGCAATATCATCTTGAAGTTTCCCAGCCGTAGCTTCTACTCTCTTGGCCTCCTTTTTCCCTTTTCTTCCCGAATAGTTGCCCCATATCTGCTTGCCCCGCTCAGTCTTCTTCCACGTATACCAATATCTGACTATATTCGCGGCGCTGACCGTTTTAACGTGCTTTTTGATGCTATGCGATTCCGAACCGTATTTAGAAACTGCATCTTCGAACTTCTTTATTTCCGCCGGGCTGAGGTCCGGTTCCTTAAATATCCTCTTGTCAAGAGAAAGCATTGCCTTTTGTGCCTTCTGAAAATCATACCCATTCGACTGTAGCGTTTCAAGGGCTACATCAAGAACATTGGTAGACATATCGGGTAAGCCGTAAATGGGATTTGCAAGATCTTTTGCGGAAAACAGATAATCGTATACGAATCGCTCACGCTCGGATTCTTTACTGTCGTCAGGCCTCTCAAAACTGCCAGTATGATCCTTAGGAGGAGTAAAAATCATCTGACCGGGTTCTGGAAGCTTATACAAAAGCTTCGCCGTATTCCTTGGATCATCGTTATCGTAATCTTCGCCTCTATGAACGTAGCCCGCAGGTTCATCCACGACCCATTTCGGCCGGGTCTCCCGCGCAATTTTGTCTGCTTCCAGAGCTGCGACGGTCTCCTTGGAGAGCTTCGCGTCTTTCTTGTGACCGCTACCTTTCATGAATTTCTTCTTTATTTCGGCTGGCTTCACGTACTCTACAGGCCGTCCAGGCCACATCGGAACATTGGCTTGATGGCGTGGACCAAGACGTGAGCTTGCTCGAGGATATATTCGATCGTCATAATCTAATGCATCTTCGACTCTGCAGTGGATACCCAAGTAACGGAAGAGCCATAAACTGGCCTGGCGGATCTGCTCTGCTGTCCCAGGGTGAACAGATACGTCTACACCGCTCAACGTCGTTGGACTAGTCCGACCAGTGTCGAGAGCCTCTCCGACGACCCCTGAGGAGTCTTCCTCCTCCTCGTTATATTCCTCGTCATCCATATCCATTGTAGCATCTGTGACGTTAGGCGTATTTCGCGTCTCAAGTTTCTTCTCTTGAGCCTTGCTACAAGGGCCACAAGCCCAGGCGAAACCGCGAGATGGCTTTTTTAATAAAGGGGGGTTGACACAACTCATGTGATAGGTATTTTGACATACGGCACAATCGACCGAGTCATTGCTTCCTAAAATTAGCGGAGCCATATTCGGGGCCAGAGTCAGACTAACCTTGCACAATATCTGTTGCATCGTTTACAAGACTTCACAGCACTTGTCAACTCCTTTCCTCGACCGGGCTCCACGACAATGTACCTCCACCGCTCGTCGAGGACCCTTTTGACCTCTGTAGGAACGTTGATAACTTGGCTGGTGGGAATAACATCGTAGAAGCGATGTATGTAACGGTCGTACAGTTTTTCATACCAGAAGCAATCTTTAGACCTCCTCAATTCATCCAATTTGTCTACTTCGCTTTTATGCTTGATTTGACATTTCCCTCGAAGTGCAGTCAGTGGGCTAATATCAGAATGCATGGATGCAAACACTTGACGAGTATCATTAACTTTGCGGCCAATATCCTTGGGCCTGTAGTACCAATTGAGTCGCAGAGCATCGATAGGCTGGGAGTTATCATTGTTCACGTGAAGAAACTCCATAATTCGACCCAGATAATAAGGTTCTCCAGGAGGCTCGCAAACCAAATATACGTGATCTGAAAATACTTTTAGCTTAAAGCCCTCGTGTAGATACCAAAATCAGTAAGGCACTGATGATCACTAACCATTGACCTGCAGTATTGTGCCGTCGTCCGCTACAAGTTTTTTGCCCTTCAAACGCCCCGCGCAATTCTCGAAGGTGAGCATATTCGTTTCCCTAAAACCTGTGGCGACTTGCACAGCCATGCTAGCTCGACGAGTTACTGTCTGGGCGGGGAGATTAGTGTGTGAGGAAGCTTGTTGGGCTTGGGAGCTCGTAGATTGAGAAGCTGCCTTTCTCTTCTTCGAAGTCTGGGTTGTACCAGACCCAGCAGCGGGATTTGCTGAGAATGTTGAAGTACCCGGAATCGGATCTTTATAGTGGTTTTGTACTGTGGAGTTCTGCTCCCCTTCAGGCGCGGCACCCTTTCGGGTAGAATTGGTAGATTTCCCACCCTCTGAAGCGCCTGCATCGGTAGCACGCGCTTTGCGCCCGGAAGGTTCTTTTGTAGTGGCGGTAATTTCGAATTCGGCATCCAGCTCCTTATCCTCAGCGTAATTTGGCCGGGATGCTCCTGTCCGGTTGCGTGATCGTGTTCCATACGGGGCCGCTGAGCCACTACCAGCCGAATCTTTTATGGACAGGTTGGAAGCATGCGAATTTGAGGCAGACATCGGTTGAGATTCAGCAGTCGCAGAATCTTGCGCAGCTACGCCTGTAGGTGCATGCGATTCTCCGGGCGATGAAGCTTTGGAAAGACGACCAGGCGGGGCATCGTCGAGTTGCGGCACTTCTGACACCAGGACCTCGTCGCCATTTCCATCTTCATTCTTGCTCGGCAAAGGGCCATGCGCCGAGCCTGCGGCGCTCGAGCGACCAGAGGTATCTCTGGTCATGACGTCGAGTTGGCACAGAAGATCCGCCACAGGCGTGGGTACGGATGGAATGGGAGCGCTTCCCGCGGGATGAAGTGCGAGAAGCGCTGGAGCAAGAGAAGGAGGCTACCGGACGATGACCGCAGGTTTTTGACCCATCAGAAGAACTTGAAGAGTCGAGCTCGAGCCGAGACTGGCGGATGGCGGTAATTCAAGGGCGCACCGTCGCGTGGGTATCTGTAATTCTTCTGTGCTGTATCTGTATCAGGCATGCAAAACGCAGGCACGGAGGACGAGGCTACGTTCGGACGCGCGCAGGGTTCAAGACGGCCTCGCAACGGATATCGAATATTTGGGGATTGTCTCCTGGGGGGGGGGGAAGAGTAGTCCAAGTCGAGAATCGAGAATACGGAGGAGGTTGCGGGGGTGCGCCAAGGCAGGAAATGGGTGTTACTTTGAGGAAGAAGGCGGATCGCAGAGGTCGAGTAGATATTGGTGGTGGTCGACTAGCTCTCCTGTACGGAGGTACCTAGTCATACCTAGTCAAAATCGGGGTTTATCAGGTTGGACCATGACCACGGCCAAGTCAGCAGGATCCCCAGCAACGAGCCAGACATGAGGGAGCAGGAAAGTTTCTCGAAATGTGGCTATCACGTAGGAATCAGACTTTGAATACTGCTACTAGTCTTACTGTATAGATATAGATATATCAAGCAGAAATGAGGGAAGATAGTTCTATGGCAGCTGTCCGCCAATTGTTGTGCGTGTTCGTCACAAATCGACCCAGCTTGGAGATTATATCTCTTCCACGCTATGGTACAAGCCTCCTGATATTGTGAAGCGTATCACCAATTGGAACATATACCAACGAAATACATCTGCTGCTGCAATCGACGGAGTAATCGCTGGCCCTGGTGGCCCCCACGCGGTACATTAGAGGATAACAGCTTCCAATTGGCACCCAGCCCAACACCCAGCGAAATTTGGACGTCGTCTGGCCAGGAGAACCTACGGGGCCAGGTGGAGCGGTCAAAGAATCAAAGAATTCCAAAGTTGGTATATGTAGATACAGTATGGTTGTGCTGAAGATGGCAGATTTGGAGGTCACGTCGCGACTTCCGCTCTTGCCTCCACGCGCCGAGGAAACAAAGACCAAAAACCCAATCACGTGAAGCTTCGATGCACGTACTCTTACTCTATAGAGGTAGAGCTCCCTCTCCCTCTAGGTATTCCTCGACCCCCGCCACCTTGCATTCCCACGACCGGAAATTTGCTTCTTTTTTCGTCTTTTTTCGAATACGAATATGAACACGAATACCCTCACATTCTTGCTCAACCGTTCGTGTATCATTGACAGCAGATGCTACAACGTACTAAGACTCGCAACCTGCAAAGCCTAACCAATGCTGAGATGCTGAGATGCTGATATGCCGCCGCCATGGCCGCCTACACACCGTCTGGCATATACCACCAAACAACCATAGATGCAGCGAGGGCTACTCATACGACAGTGTCTCATATCGGCCAGAAGAGAACTTATGATCAGTTTCAAGCTGCGGACAAGGCCTCGAGGACCAAAGTCTTGTCCGATATCACGAACAGAGGAGATTTCAAGCGCCCGTCGCTACAGGTCAAATGTTTTGAGGCTTTGAAGGCCAGTGAGATACAAAATGTTGGTGATTGCACCAAGTCGGAATATTCCCAGAGACGAGGCCTTGCCTTGACACCAACTCCAGCCTCGAATCCTGTTCTGGATCTGGGTCACCCTGCCTATGGTTTGCCAGCTCAACTGGTTCAAAATTTTGCGAGACATGGAGTAAAGTCCATCTACCCATGGCAATCTGATTGCCTTCTGCATAGTGGGGTGCTAGCAGGACAACGCAATCTTGTCTATACAGCACCGACAGGGGTGCGTTTATTTCATTCATTTTACGTCTTGGGCTGTCGAATCCGGGGATTATTTTATTTGACCCATGCATCAAAACTTCCGATAAATGCCCCCTAAACTTGGTGCTAACTTCTAATGTGTGTAGGGTGGCAAGTCTCTGGTTGCCGACATATTGATGATCAAGAAGGTTTTGGAAACCCCAGGCCAAAAGGCCTTATTAGTTCTTCCATATGTTTCCCTTGTCCAGGAGAAGTTACGGTGGCTAAGGAAGATTGTCGATGGGATTACCAAAACTGCAGTCAACCAATCCCGTGTTGAATTGCCCCAGTTGTGGCGAAAGCGCGGGGACGAAGACTCTCTGAGAGTTGTAGGGCTCTTTGGTGGCAGTAAATCAAAAGTGACCTGGTCAGACATGGACATTGCTGTCTGTACTATTGAAAAGGTTGTGTTTATTATCCGTATGGGTGTTCCATTTATTAACAATAAACAGGCAAACTCGTTGGTAAACACAGCTATTGAAGATCACAGTATCGGGTTACTCGGCGCTGTTGTGATAGACGAATTGCACATGATTGATGATGAAAACCGTGGGTATATTCTAGAACTGATGGCCACGAAACTCCTAAGTCTTGGGCAAGATGTGCAAATTATCGGGATGAGTGCCACAATCAATGTATGCCTGGCCCAATCCTTGAATGCGGGCTTTCTTGCTAAATTCGGACAGAACGCGGAATTACTTGCAAATTGGCTGGATAATGCAAAATTCTATATTTCCAAATACCGACCTGTCCTGGTTGAGGAGCATCTCGTCTTTGATAACGCGGTCTACCCCGCATCGACATCAAGCAGATTCTACAAAACAGCCACCCAGCTCAATGCACAAACCCAAATTTCTTCACAGGTAAAGCCTGAGCCATCAAGAATTATTCAGCCATCGCAATGCAAAGAATTTAGCAATCCCTTGATCAATGCCGTTGTAGCTCTTGCAAATGAGACTGCAAGGGCAGGGTATGGAGCGCTTATATTTTGCAGCAGCCGTGCGGGGTGTGAAAGAGATGCAGTTTTGGTTAGCCAGGTCTTGCCCCGACCAGAGGACTGTGCTCCAGAGATTATGGACATGAGGGTTGAATTGTTAAGCGAGCTTAGAAGCACCAGCACCGGGCTAGACTCTACTCTGGAGAAAACCGTGCCAGTCGGAGTTGCATTTCACCGTAAGCTTATTGCACTTCCCCGAAAGTTCTCTCTAACTTAGTTTTGCAGACGCAGGCATGACCGCAGAAGAACGAGACCTCATTGCGACGGCATATGATTCAAGTGTTCTGATAGTCATTGTCGCGACATGTAGTCTAGCAGCCGGGATAAATCTTCCCGCCAGACGCGTAATTCTACACGGAGCACGAATGGGGGCTGACCTTGTAGGCCCTTCCATGCTGTAGGTTTCTTGACTCTAAAACGGATTGCCTAGCTAACCGATCAAGCCGTCAGATGAGGGGCAGGGCTGGACGGAAAGGCAAGGATGAAATTGGGGAGACATACCTCTGTTGCCAAAAGAGTGATCTAGAAGAGGTTTCCGAGCTGATGGAAGCCGACATTCCAAATGTTGAAAGCTGTCTTGTTCCCGGGAAACGAGGTATCAAGAGGTATTATGATTTTCCTGGCTCTTTACCTGGAACACACGTTTCGATATATAAAAGCTAGCTAACAGAAGTATACAGAGCTCTGCTAGAGGTGGTAGCAACCAAATTAGCAACTTGCGAGGACTCTGTCAACGATTACATGAAGAAAACTCTTCTCTACCACTCGATTGGCTCCCAGGAACTGGCCAGTGTGATCTCGTTTACTTTGGATGACTTATTCAAGAGCAGTTTGGTGAAGACCGATGGCATTTCCTACGAAGCAACTAGACTGGGTAAGCTTATCGTCGAAATTCTTTGCTTTCTTGGCCGAACCGCCTTTGAACCTCGATCTTTGTCGATTTTTCGCCCCGCTTTCTCAAGGCCTTTGAGACTTACATTGAACCCCATGGAAATTTGGAGTAACTTTGCGCTGTTTTGATCAAGGAGTGCTGATTTCGAGAGTCTACAGGCCAAGCCGTCGTAGCGTCATCACTTACTCCTGAAGATGGCCTCTTCGTACACCGAGAGCTACTAAAAGCCCTCCAGGGCTTCGCTATGGACTCTGATATGCACGCGCTTTACTCTTTCACACCGATTCAAGCAACCCAGGGGAATATCAATGTAAGTTTTTCTCCACTTAGACACTGCATACATAAGTCTGCCCTATTATACACTGTAAAGGTCAGTCGTCTCTTGCCATGTTGAAATGCTCATACAGTTACAGTGGCAAACATTTCGGCAGGAAGTCGAGCGTTTGGACGAAAGCAATTTGAAAGTTCTGGGTTTAGTTGGGCTAAAGCCAATGGTCATCATTAAAATGTAAGGATAACTGGCAAACTTCTTCGGATTCATTGATAACGTGTGGCAGGGCACAGGGAGGAGCAATGAAAGAGTCAAGTCCGCAGGAGCTTGAACTAGCCAGAGTGTATAGGCGGTTTTACTCTGCCTTGCAACTTCGCGATCTCTGCAATGAAATGCCTATTCATGCGGTGGCGAGCAAATACGATATTCCGCGTGGCGTCGTCCAGAACCTAGCACAGACCTGCCATGGTTTTGCCGCTGGAATAGTAAAGTTTTGTGAGAGAATGGACTGGGGGGCGTTGGCAGCCGTCTTAGACCATTACTCTGACAGACTGAAGGCCGGTATGCACTCTAGCTGCAATGCGATTGGACTGGATACCACAGTCTGCGGGTGGTGATACGGACGTGCTGACATGCCATAGGAGCAAAGTCGGATCTCCTCGCTTTGGCTGAGATTACTTATATCAAAAGTCGAACTGCGAGAATCTTCTGGGAGAATGGTTATAAGTCTGTGGCCGCGGTGGCTAGTGCGGACCCTAAGGACTTGCTTCCCATATTATTGATGGTCTGTCTATCTAGGCGTCAGTTCGTTGCTGAAATCTAACTGATGGCGACCAGGCCCAACCAAGAAAACCTGCGATGCCTCCCGATCTTGAAGCAAAGTATATTGAAAAGATACATGCTAAGGTGGACATCATTTCAAGTTCAGCAAATAGGCTATGGGGTACGAATGAACACTCCTTGTTTTTCACTTTGACTAATCTTGCGAATAGAGCGCCAAATGCAACAAGAACTTGAAGAGGAAGAATGAAGGCGTATGCCGTCGTCATTACGAATGATTCCCAGCGGCTAGAGCGCTCGGCTAGATCCTACTGGAGTGGACCGCAGGATAGGAAAAAGAGCATACATAGCCGAGACACTTTTGGATTAAGGATGACACAACATCGGTAAGAAAATAAAACCTGCAGCATCTAGAGAGTGGTCGGCCCTCTGCTCTAGCAGATGTATATTTGGGAGATCAAAATGCACATAACTAACCGGCAGTGTCAATCTCGAGTGGTGCACGAGGTAGTGAACTATTTAAGGCTGCCACTTGAAGAGAGCAACTCAAAATATGGTATACTGTGCACTTCAACACTGCTCAGTAGCGACCCTCTCCCAGAACCGGAAAAAGAGATTTTGTTACCAGCCTTGCGATTTATTTTCCGAGCCAGAAGCCAAAAAAGCCAATTTTTCTTTTCAAGTGAAAATATCAATTGAAATGCAGGTTTGAAGTGACCAAGTTTTCATTGCTGTACTAACGCTATGGGTTCACAAAATGGAACATTTGGAAGGCAAGCCACAAGGCCCCTCCTTCTCCTTTCCCTCCGTCTCTGGTTGCTCGTTTGGTTTGGGTTTTGTCGTTTGGGTATTTTTTGCTGCTTCGCTCTTCTTCTCTAATACTGCTCCTTCTCCGTTGGCCGCTCTGCCATCTAGTCAAGCAAAGTTGACCTTCGAGATGGCGGTACCAAAGCTCTCGCCGTGAAGCGTGGCAAGTTCGAGCTCCAAAGCAGTTGGTTGGCGAGATCCATCCGCACCCTGGTGAATATTTAGTTAGCCTGCGATCCCAGGTCAACCGATGGATGCACTTACAGCGAAAGTTCCAGCTCCCCAGGGGCTTCCGCCTCTGACCTCGCTGAGGTTGGCGAGCTGGCCAAAGGCAGTCTTGTAGCCGAGAGGGACATAGATGATACCGTGGTGCGTCAAAGTGGACATGGCGGCGATAGCAGTGCTTTCCTGACCGCCTCCAGGAGTGCCGGTGGAGACGAAGATCCCGGCGTACTTGCCCCAATAGCCGCCAGCGGCCCATTGGGCGCCAGTCGTATCCCAGAAAGCCTTCCATTGAGCGGGGAAGTTGCCGTATCTAGTTGGGATACCTAAAAGGAAAGCATCGTATTGCTCGAGGGTCTTGGCATCAATAAGTGGAATGTCGGACTTGGGAGGAGCATGCATCTAGGCAGGGAAACGGTTAGCTATGCTCACGCAGAGGACTCGAAAGATGCTATTGTGGGAGCTTCGGTGTGCATAAATATGCAATCGTACCTTGGTCAAAACCTCCTGGGGAAGAGTCTCGGGGACTTGGTAGAGATCGGCTTCAATGCCAACCTTCTTGAGGCCTTCCTTTTCTGCTTCGGCAAGCTTCTGGATGTGGCCGTACATGGAATACTTGAAGACACAGTTAGTAACTGTGGCATGGTTTGATTGATTGAAGGAAATGAACAAGAATATTGGTCGTGGTGTTGACGCATGCACACTTTGGGGAATGGCGGGGTAGAGCTCCAGATGGGACTTACAAAAACGATAGCTACTTTGGGTGCCATTGCGAATGATGTGATGCTGGAATGGATGATTTGCAGGAAGTGAGATTTGGATTTGGATTTGGATTTGGATTTGGATTTGGATTGAACTGATTTCTGGGAACTCGAAAGGAGGGGAAAGTCCGGGAGTTTATATATTTTTTCATGATGCCTTGCAGCATCACCGCGCGGGACTGGATGCCCACCAGGCCCTGGTCCAGTGAGGTGGGATCTTGCCTGCAGGGGTATTGAATAGTGGAGCCGTCGGCGAATGGTAATCCTTAATAAGCGTGCGTGCATCACGTTTATCATCCATCATCAATCATCAAGCATCAAGAATTGTCACCATCAGTCAGTGGTTGGTGATGCAGTTGCAAAGCACAAGTGCACCTCATGTCCCAGAATATAATGAATATAATGAATATAATGATGGAGGAGGGAGGTGAGGTTACAAGCTCGACCAGCAGCACCAAGAACAGTAACAACAGGTAAGTCGTATAAGTCCGCCAATGCAGAAGCCTACCTCGTAACAAAGGGGAAGTCTTTGGAACAACTCTATTTTCGTGCAATCCCAAGACCAAGCTGACGTGCAGCACGGGGTGGGAGGTACTTGGGTACAAGCAAAGCAGAGCAAGGACACGTGAATATCTCGTGATGCCAACACGTGCTCCAAAATCTTTCTTTCTGCTGTCTGCTCTGCTGTCTGCTCTGCTGTCTCTCAACTGGTCGCCCTGTCTCTCTGAAGCTAAGCGATGCTGCCTGGAGGTGACGGGTGACGGGGACGGGCGGCGTGCAGGTGAAAGTGAAGGTGAAGGTGAAGGTGAAGTTTGAACCATCTGTGCCTTGTCTCTTGCCTTGTCCCTCAGGGCGCTGTACTTCGAATCTCATCCCCGTCCGTCCTCGTCCAAACTCACACTCACACTCACACTCACACTCACACTCACATGTAACTCCACTCTCCCTCCTTGTTGTCCCTTTTTATTCTTTCTATTCTTTCTATTCCGTATCCCTCTCTCACGGACCCGTCGCTGCGCAATACCCTCCTCTACGTTACTCGACACTTATCCGCATCCGCATCCGCATCTGCATCTGCATCATCTCCTTGCAGCTGTTGGTCGGCGCATTGCCCCAAACCAAAACCCAAACCCCCAAACCCCCAAACCCGCTTGCTCGCCCAAAACAGACCACGACGAGGTAAGCGCGCACACCTCTGCGAAACCGAACTCTTGATAGAACCCCCTCCCATTCCAACTTTGCGCCTTTACAGAGCGGTCGCATCGCATCTCGTTGCATTCATCCGCCAGCTTCAAGAGCTTCTCTATCGATCGCCGCTCATTATTTGCATTTTCACTGACACCGTTGCGGTCTGGCAGACTCGAATCGCAAGCCTATCCATATACCTACCGACCCTGCGCACGATTAGAACGCCGAAGCCTTGCTCCTCGACTGAGATTTGTTTAAGCGCCAGCCTGCCCCGTCCTCACCACATACGAAGGCACAGAACAACCCGAGATAAAATACATTAATACACACATATTGGGAGGATACTGCAGCTCTGCGACATCAGTCTGTGCATTGTTGGGAACTCTGTCATCACGGTCCTGTCGCGCCGCACTATCGCGTGCGACCAAATCGACCCAGCCTCTTTCCAACACGACGTCAGGAAGCTTAGAGACGTCAAGTAACCCGCTCGCACACTTTACCTGGGCGATACACACTTTAGTTTGTCGAGGGTTATCGACGGTGCCAACACCTCCAACCTTTGCCTGGCCGATCTGAGTGGATATCCCCTCGTTTCGCATAGCCTCAAGGCTCAGCCACCGTGCCTGTGAGGCTGACCACGGGTTTGCAGAAAACAACCTAACAGTGTTCTAAGAACAGCAACACAGTCGACATGGATCAACAACGCGGTAGATCACCGTCTGCAGGACATCAACAGTCTCATATAAGTCAGACTCACTCGCCTTCACCGCAGCAGTTTCAAGAAAATACTAGCTCAGTAGGATTGGGACTTGCCTTAGATCCCTCTACAGGAAATAACAACAATCAGCAATTTCTGAACGGCAATTTTACTTCAAACAACGGCCTTCCTTCCTATGAGAACAACGAATTCTTGAATCAACGAAACCCATCCTTTTCACAGGCTGGTCTCGGAGACTCCACTTACATCCCCAACCAGGATTTCACCCCGCAATTCAAGCAGGAGGATCAATCATCCCAATTTGGGCAGCCACCGCAGAGAAGCTTTACCCAGGAACTTCTCAGTGCTAATCTGCCGTCCAATTTTAATGAAGGCGACTTTTCACTCTTCTCAACACCCAGCGGACAAGGCGAGCAGTTCGAGCAGTCCTTTTTCATGAACGATCTCCCCTCTCAACCCGGAAACCCCTCCGTCAACCCCGCAGAGCTAAATATGTCTTCGCCTCCAAACCATACACCAACCCCCCCAGGACTTCTTCAGCCCGATTCCCGCTCTCCATCGTCGGCCCATCAATCCCCGTCATTCAACCAGGGGCAGTTTCAGCCTTCTCCCGGCCACTCTCGAAATGCTTCATTAGGCCCCGAGAGCGCTGCCTTCCCTCAAGGACAAAACCAAGTCGAATGGAGTATGATGCCCCCACAGTTCACCACACATCGCAGAACGCCTTCCGAGTACTCTGACGTCTCTGCATCTTCTGCTAACCATTCGCCTAATCTTGGTCATCACGATGCATTTGATTCGATAGAACAGCACCATTCTCCTATGCAAAACCCTCAAGACTCGAGTCTTTACCAAGAAGTACTGGGTATTGGTACATTCTCCTTGTCCGATTCACAAGCCCAGCATGCGGCAAGTCCTGGACGCGGCTTGAGCCCCGCACACAGCCCCGCCATTTCGCCCCGGCTCGGCCCCCAACAGCTGCCCAATGTCAACCAGCAGAACTCATTCATGCTTGGGATGAATAATGGTTTTGGACCCCCACAAAATATGTATGGGGCCCAAGGCCAAGAGTCTTTCCCCCAAATGCAGCATGGTGCTGGATCCGTTGATATGGGCCAAGCTCAGCACATGGTTCCTCCAGAGATCAATGTTGAGCTGGCGCCAACATCTCGACAAAACAGCTTCGAGCCTCCCAAGCCTTCGTTTGACCAAGACGCCCTAACCCCACCTGACAGAGGTAAGTTGATGATGCCAATGGCAGTATCATTTGTGGCAGTGACTAACAGGTGCAGGTCGCCGTCGTCGAGCAGTTTCAGACCCTTACAATAGTGTGTCCAGCATGTCACGTCCACATACGCCTTCGAGCATATCCCCTGGAATTGGCTCAGAGCTCTCAGCCCGCTCCCCTGATGTTCATCGCTCCCTATCACCCAACGACCGTTCGGGAGCCAGTTCGCCCAGCAGACGTCGCCAGTCAACTTCTTCTCTTCCGAATCGTGATTACATTTTGGGACTCGCAGACCCGGAGTACCAAGCCGCTGCTTCTGAGAGTGGCGGCCCTAAACGTGTCCAGAAGCATCCAGCAACGTTCCAGTGTACTCTCTGCCCCAAGCGGTTTACTCGAGCGTATAATCTCCGATCTCATCTAAGAACTCATACCGATGAACGTCCCTTCGTTTGCACCGTGTGTGGAAAAGCTTTTGCGCGTCAGCATGACAGAAAGCGACACGAAGGACTTCATTCAGGAGAAAAGAAATTTGTCTGTAAAGGAGAGTTGAAGCAGGGCGGCCAATGGGGCTGTGGTCGTCGGTTTGCTCGTGCTGATGCGTTGGGTCGACATTTCCGTTCTGAAGCTGGCCGCATTTGCATCAAACCTCTTCTAGACGAGGAAGCCATTGAGCGCCAACGACTATGGCAGGAACAACGCATGCAACATAACATGCACTCCCAACAAGTACCAGTGGATCCAAATGGATTTCCCATGGACGCCTCTGGAAACTACACGCTACCAGCGGCGTTGCTTGCTCAGTATCCTGCTCTTGCAACTCTAAGCTGGGGTGAGATACCACAAGGAGACGTTGGAGCTGACGAAGAAGGCAGGAGCAGCTTTGATGATTCACGTTCTAGTTTTGACGCGAGTGGATCTGAATATTACGATGAGGGTGATGAGGGTGGTTATGTATCTAGTGGACCAGGACCTCAACAGGGTTACGGCCAGGGCCCGATGAATGACGCTTATAATGGGTACTCGAGCGACATTGGGGCGCGCTCATGATGTAGAGCGATAGGAATGGTTCGCCTTCTTTCTTTTGTCACAGTCATGGAGGAGGACTCACGGATATTCTCTTCTGGGCGCAATAGATACCACCTGCTTTAGTTACGGTCACAGTGTGCAGCATATAAACTGTTTGGGAATATTTTTTGGGGTATGGTCAATGGTAACTTAGACTGTATGGATGATATAGCAATGCAATGACGTTGCACACCAAGTTGATGATCTCGCAAAGAATATATTTGTTCGTACAGTACCTTAACGTGAGCAAGACAAGACAAACGGAAGGTGGAAGGGCTGGTGGCCGGTGGTGTATGGAACCTGGAAAAAGCGGCATCGATTTTGCATGGTTCCACAGCGAGTGAGCATTCAAAATCTGCAATAGCCAGTGCCGCTTTTTCGCCTATCGTGACCGTTTGGTTCGGCGGTTGCCCCCTCAATTACTAGCGCGCTAAGATAAGACTCGATTGGCCGCGCTAAGAAAAAAGTTCTTGAGCTTCGAAAATTCCCAAAGTTCTTCGTCGAGAACACTCGCAAGAAATCTTCTGCATCACTTCGCAGCAATCTTCTTCACAATAAACTCTTAAACTCTTGGACACAGGAGCCCGTAAAGAAGTATCTGTCTCCCACTCAATACTTCTTTCCTCACACGAAGTGTCCGAGATCAATCAAGATGCCTCTCCTTCCAGGTTCGTCTTCCAGGCTGCAATAGTACCTAGATGCAACGACGAGACGAATTCTAACTGAGAGTGTAGTCGCCCTCTATGGGCTCGAGGTTCCCTGCGGCGCTGAGCCCATACCAGCTGTCCCGGATTTCCCTGCAACTGTAAGTAAATAATGCCCTTTTCCACCATTTCACAACCTCGCTCCAGGAGCAATTCCTGCCTGCAATGAACCCCGCTAATGCAATCTCGACGTTCAGTTCCGTATCACTATGGCCGCTATTGATCCTAGTGAACCCGCCGAGCTCGAGGATACTCCCAACGGCACGACCCGCCCCCGAGCTACCCTGAAGATTATCCGTCAAACCGGAGATTTTGAGGATGATGATTCCGAGGATGACTCCGAGGACGAGGAGTACATGCGTCAGTTGCTTGCCGAGAGCGACTCTGACGACGAGGATGAAGAGGCCGCGGACGAAGCAAATGGCGGCCCAAGCGATCCAAGCAAGTCCAAGAAGGCTCGCAAGCAAGCCGCTCTAGCACAGCTGATGGAGTCGATCAACAACAACGATGATTCTGATCAGGAGATGGAAGATGCCACCGAAGGTAGCAACGGCGTCAAGGCCAGCAAGAAAGGCAAAGCCAAGGTCACCAGCGATGACGACGAGGAAGATAGTTCTGATGACGACGAGGACGACGATGAAGGCATCGAAGTCGAGGAGTTTGTTCTCTGCACTCTTGATCCCGAAAAGGTACGCCTCGCAAAGCTTTTTCAATTTACGCATACTGACACACTTTTAAGAACTACCAGCAGCCCCTGGACATTACCATCGGCGAGAACGAGCGTGTCTTCTTCACTGTTACTGGTACTCACACTATCTACCTCACTGGCAACTATGTCATGCCTGATGACGACGGACACAATCACCACCATGAGGTCTACGATTCCTCGGACGATGAAGATGACGAGGACTATGATCTATCTCCCGATGAGGATGAGCTTGAGCTTGATATTGACGAGGATGAAAGCGATGAGCTGGATGACCTCGAGAACCCTCGCATCACTGAGGTCGATTCTGACGAGGAGGAGGTGCCAAAGCTTGTCACCAAAGCCGAGAAGAAGGGTAAGAACAAGCGCTCTGCTGATGAGATTGATGAGGGGGCCTCACTTGATGATATCATGGCCAAGTCTCTGAAGGCCGAGGGCGCGGAGGAACCCAAGCTCACTAAGAAGCAAAAGAAGCTGAAGAAGAACAATGGCGAGGCTGCTTTGGCGAGCACCCCAGATTCAAAGGGCGCAGAAGCAAAGGAGGTCTCATCTGCCAAGAGTGACAAGAGCGACAAGAAGGTCCAGTTTGCGAAAAACCTCGAGCAGGGTCCCACTGGATCTGAAGCTCCCGCGAAGGGCAACAAGGCCACATTGGGCGCAAAGACTGTCAATGGGGTCAAGATTGATGACAAGAAGCTCGGAACTGGTCCGGCTGTGAAAAACGGCGACAAAGTCGGCGTTCGCTATATTGGCAAGCTCCTCGATGGCAAAGTCTTCGATTGTATGTTTCTACACTATAAATATCTCGTTCTCGTTGGTTTGAATAATCTTGTGCTGACTTAACCATAGCGAACAAGAGTGGCAAGCCCTTCGAATTCAAGGTTGGCAAGAAAGAGGTCATCCCAGGCTGGGACATTGGCATTGCTGGCATGTCGGTTGGTGGAGAGCGACGACTCACCGTGCCTCCCAAACTCGCGTACGGCAGCAAGGCTCTTCCTGGAATACCCGCCAACAGCACTCTTACCTTCGACGTCAAATTGATTAAGATCTCGAAATAAACGATGCTATCGGAAGAACAATTTTCTCGTGGAGATCTTTAGATGAGATGTCTGCGGCGCCTGACCGCAAATGTTGGTTGGCGAACCCTCTCTGTTGTATACTTTTACATCCCCCTCATGCAGCTGCTTCGCTGCTCATTAACTTCTTGTCCTCATTCATGCCTCATATCACGCTACCATGTCATATATTTTATGGAACTCCGACCTGCGCGGTTCTGTAATACGCTGTCTAATTTGGACGGGAACCAGAAAGCGAGATGGGATGAGGAGATTTGTATAGCGTTCGAGGCGTTCTGTCATAATCAAAAAAGAAAAGCATTCTCTGTCTCTCTGGTCCTATTATTGAGTTTGAAGCTTGCTTGTTCATTAGGTAGCAAAATGCAAAAATTTCCACTATAAATGCTATTTGATACCCTCACCGGATGCACCTTCCATTGAAATAGTCTTCATACTTTCCTTGGCCGCGCACTAAACCACGACCCTCGAGCGTAATCTCGACTCTGTTCTTTCATACCAGCTACGTTTTCAACTTCGATACCGTGCGCACACATTTCACTATTCATAACTCTGATATTCGTAACGCTTTAGCAAAGGTATCGTCAGTCGCCAGTCGTTAGTCGCCCGTGATGGAGCGGACTGGCAGTAAAATCGCAGAACGTCCAAAAAAAGACCACCTTGACTTCCCATTGGAAGCCGAATGCATGCCAGCTAAGCCCCGTTTCAGTTGGAACCCGACTATTTCCGCTGTTCCCACGCTGTCGCGCGAAGGCCAACGTGAACCTGACTGTCACCCTTCCAAGCTTCGTCGCTCTAAGCTTATTTCAGTCCTGCGCTCATGGACGAATAGCGGTATGTGTTCGAAACGAGCTTACATGGGATGTCAGGCTAATACACAATAACGTGGACAGCGTCGAATGCTTCCTTCGCCGAAGTGATCGAGCCCGAGTTCTGCTCTTCATCTGTCAATCCGCCTGGTCTCCGTCGAAAATTATCCCTCGCGTTGTCAAAAGGGCAGCTTGAGCCGACCGTAGTCCATCGAACACAGTTCAAGAGCCGACCTAGCATCATTTCTATCGATAATGTGATCGAGATCTCGCCTGTAGGATCCCCATCTGCATCTGCTGGTGACTCTAGCAGCAACAGTGGGAAATCCTCCATTCCAAGACCGTACGAATCGACAGGAAAGACTTCTCTTGATTCCAAGTTCTCCACAAACTCCAAAGGTGCATCCCAGCACTCGTCGGAGAACAAGAAGGCCGTGTCAAAACAGGTAACTGGTGAAGGTGGTTCGAATGAGAATGCTCTCACACCAATTGCGGAGGTGGAGATCACAGAGACTCCAGAACCAATACCAAGTAAGCCGGTCCGAGATCAAGTGTACCTACACAAGACTGACCTACTACAAGCCATTGTCACAGTTGAGAAGGCTGCTGCGGCCAAGGTGTTCTTCGAGTGTCATTACAACGACGTGACCTCCAACGCTTTGACACCTCGATCTTTGCGCCGCAGACAGCTTGAGAAGGCTCTGTACGAAGACACAACTTCGACTCCAATCGAGAAAGATGAGAAACGTAGATCCTGGGGCAGAAGGGAGAGTGAGCATCTTCGTGAGACGCGGGTTATGAAAGCCCATCGATCAGCTATCCTGAACGGGAAAGAAATCACTACGTCGAAGTATGAAGTCGTGAAGGTTCTTGGTAAAGGGAGCTTTGGGGTTGTGCGCCTTGTGAGGGAGAAAGCTGAGCAGGAGTAAATGAATTTCCCCTTCCAAAATGTCCAACTGACATGAGCTTAGGGGGCCCACTGGGCCCGAACAAAAGAAACAAATATATGCCATGAAAGTCATTCGAAAGTCCGATATGCTCCGCAATAGCCAAGAGGGCCACCTTCGAGCGGAACGTGATTTCCTCGTTGCTGCTGAAGGATCTCGATGGTAAGCATTTCTAGTCGCTTTGACGGTTTTAAATTCACATATCCAGGGTTGTACCATTAATAGCGAGTTTCCAAGATTTGAACAATCTTTATTTGGTAATGGATTATATGCCCGGGGGCGACTTCTTGGGACTGCTTATCCGCGACAATGTCCTCTCGGAGCCAGTGACAAAGTGGTACATCGCTGAGATGATTCTGTGCATCGAGGAGGCTCACAGACTTCGCTGGATTCATCGAGATGTGAAGCCAGACAATTTTCTCATATCAACTTCTGGACACCTGAAGATCTCAGACTTCGGACTAGCTTTCGATGGCCATTGGTCCCACGATCAAGCATACTTCAATAACCAGAGGTATTCATTACTCACCAAACTTGGAATCAACGTTGAAGGAGACTCGCTCGACAAGAAAGAAGGCCGCACCGTCGCTGCTGCTCTCAAAATCGCAAACGTTCTTATGGGTGGCAAAGAGCGCCATGAAAGAAACTCATCGAATGCCTCTGACGGCGAAGGCATTCTCAACTGGCGAAACCGCAGCTGTAATCGGACATTTGCTCGATCCGTTGTGGGCACGAGCCAGTACATGGCGCCTGAAGTCGTCCGAGGCGAATTATACGACGCACGTTGTGACTGGTGGAGTGTAGCTGTCATCTTATACGAGGTAAAGCACTCTGAGGGTGTTACCTTTCTCTGCTCAAACTAATTTTCCATAGTGCCTCTATGGCCATACACCCTTTCTGGCCGAGGAAGGAGGTAGACAACAGACCAAGATGAACATTCTTGTACGTTACATTCTACTCACCGCAGAGACAACAGCTTAATTGTAAATCAGAACCACAAGACAACGTTCGCGTTTCCTCACAAGCCAGTAGTAAGCAGGAGATGTCAAGATCTCATTCGTAGCATTATCCAAGAGAAAGATAACCGTCTGTGTTGCAAGCGGTACCGAAGCAACCAGCCTTTCGCCTCTAATCGCCAAAATAAGGACCACGCTGGCCGGCATGTTCTTCCAGACGATGCAGAAGATATCAAGGCCCACAAATGGTTTAAGGATATCCAGTGGGATCGTCTACATTTGATGGTCCCACCATTTGTTCCGAATATCAAGTCGATGGATGACACGCATTATTTTGACGAAGAAGATCCAATCTCAGACTTCTCGGAATCTATCTCGACGCCCACCCTAACACTAGAAGAAATCGCAGACGCTTTAAAGCCATTCAACCATGAGATTCAAGCCCAGGCGAAAGGCTTCATTGAACGGCCACATGACTCAGCGAGGTTGAAGAAAGTTGAGCGGGAAATCGATAGCTTTGGAATATGTGAGGAACAGAAGGATTACTTGAAAGCTTTTGTTAGGCATTACGGACGAAAAGAAAGAAAGAGGCCAAGAGACAGGCTGTTGCGAGACAGGGATACTGCACCCAAGGTGTTGGAGTTGAGGAAGAAAGGAGCTTTTCTGGGCTATACGTACCGTAGATACAGACCCGCGAAAGAGAGTATTGGCCGGAGTGGAAGCTCTCGGGTGCTTGCTGGAAGTACAACGGGGAAGCGGACTGTTTGGCATCGGGCTAGATTGAGCATCCATTGATCAGAAGAATGATGGCGGAGGAGTGTGGTGACTTGACTTTTGGGGTTCCCTGTTTTTTTTTTTTTTTTGCACCTTCAAGCTCTCTTAGCTTCTTTTCCAGAGGGACTATAGGAACGTGTCATTCTGAAGTGTATAACTCGGACACTGATCCTCATTGGTACTTTCTTCTATTTGATAGAAAATCAAGAACCCATAACCATTACCTGATATTAGACTAGCATCTTCTTGGGATTCTAGCTGGATACCTTAACCTCTGATGAGATTCTTGATCTAGCAGGGTACTTATGAATGCAGCTGGTCTTGCTTTGATAATAATCTGTGGATAATCAAGCAATCATGCAAACTGCGGTATCAGGTTGCAGGAACGATGCTGTATTGATGACATGATGCAGAGATGATTAATATTCGACGGTGATCCCCTGCCCCTGTCTGGCACGCGTCTCTTTGTGCCGAATCAGGCAGAATCAACAAACGTCCGTCTTCCTAATCTTCACGACGAACACTCCACTTCTACAAAATCTCCAGCCTGTCCTCCGCGCGCACTCTAGGCAGCTTATTTGCTTTTGAGCCATCTGTCAACTCTGCGTTTTACAATAAATCCCCGCGACTCTGCCCTCCTGCTGCAAGAGTGTGAGTTGCTTTCAACCCCGCCGTAGACGGTCCCTTGTTAACAGCTTTCCCCTCAGTTGATCCGCGAGAGATTAACACCTCCCCCCAAGTTTGCGCATACAATATATAATACACACCGCTCTGCGAAAGCAAAGCAAAACAAAGCACGATGGCGGCGTTTATTACGGATCTTATGCAGTCCATCTTCACACCGGGGCCAACCCACACCCTCCTCGTCGCCACCAACGTCACCTTTGCATGCCTTCAACTGGTACTTCTCGTCCTCCTGATCGCGACATACAGTATTCACTTCGTCATATTATCCTTTCTAAGCGCGGGCCTCTGGTGGGCTATCAACTGGTTTGCGGCAGAACTGAAGGCTGTGGAAGCAGTGGAGGCCGAGAAGAAACGCCGGCTGGAGGAGACGGGCTCTGGATCAGACAGTGAGACTGAGGCGGAGACGGTGATTGATACAGGTGATGCCGGGACGGGCTCTAAGGAGGTAGAGATTTTGGAACGGAAGGGTGAGCTAAAGGATCGGGGAAATTTGTCAGGAAGCAGGTCGGAGCACAGCACGGAGGATGAATGGGAGAGAGTCAGCGAGAACGAGAAGGATAAGTGAGAGAATTTGCTGGAAGACTGTGGAACGGCGTGATCATTGTATACCCTCCAGGGCCTTAAGTCAAACGTTTATGAATTAGATAATGCTCCAAAGAAGTGCGGTGAAGCCTTTTCTGCAGACTCTAAAAGATACACTTAGCGCGCATTATGAAGAGGTAGAAAATGCCCGTAAAATAAGATAGAACTTGACCATCAACTTCATGCCCAACTTTGATGATGCTATATGCGATCACGTGGCACGATTTTACAGTAAGCTCAAAGAAATTCGCGGTTGAGCTTCTTTTGCGCCCACAATCAAACGCGACTACGCCCAACCCCGCCTCGTCACCGTATCACCTCAATCTCGAGTCTCAAGGAAGAAAGAAATACATCTTCCACCATGAAGCTCGTCAGGTAAGCTCTCTTCCCATATTAGCCTGCCCATGGCACAAGCTGAGCTCTCTTTTCAAGGCTCCCGCGCGAAGCTCCTGACTGACGCTTTTCTCCATGGTAGGTTCTTAATGAAGTGCGCGAATGAAACGGTGACCATTGAACTGAAGAATGGTAAATTAGCATCCGTATTCCAATTTGAATTCAAGAAAAGCTAACCGGTGCAAAGGCACAATCATCCATGGCACAATCACTTCAGTTTCCCCACAGATGAACACAGCTTTGCGCACAGTCAAGATGACACAGCGCGGCCGGGAACCAATCTCACTGGATACCATCAACCTTCGCGGTTCAACCATCAGATATTACATCCTCCCCGATTCTCTCCCGCTCGATACACTCTTGATCGACGATGCGCCAAAGCCTAAGAATAAGGCCAGAAAGGAAGTAGCCGACAGAGGAGGAGCGAGAGGAGGGGGTAGAGGTCGCGGAGGACCGAGGGGTCGGGGCGGATTCAGAGGTGGACGTGGACGAGGGGGCGGACGAGGCTTCTAAGGAGGGTCTTTATATCAAACTGGAAATTCGAGGTGATTTGGTGCCCTCTATCAACCCCGACAAGAATTGGACTGGAGTGTCGAGAGAGCTTTCGTATGCGCGGCTTGCGGGTTTACTTGGCGTTTGTGGGGATAAAAACAGACAGTCAAAATGTCACGAAATGCAATTATGGACGGAGAGAGTTCTGATACCCTAGTGTATTGCAGAGCCAGATGATATATGCCATATCCTGACAATTTGCAGTTTCTCCCAGCCCCCTTTCTTTCCGCTACTCGCAACTGTTTCTGCTCTCCATCGCTCTCCCCATTTTCTGATCTGTTCTTTAACTTCTTCCGGTTTATTCTGGGCGCAAAGCAGGATATACGCGCAACCACGGTCCTGGCTCAACACTTCCGGTAGAAGGTCCAGCAATCGATTGGTGACCTCCATTCCATCTTCTCCACCAGCGTACGAGAGGGAGAGCAAGTGAGAATCGGCCTCAAACGAGTCAAGCGTATCTCTCGGCAGCATAGCAGGTAGGTCTGGCGTAGGTACATAGGGAGGATTGAAGACCAAAACATCCACTTCTACTTTCTTGAAAGCAGTTGTTAGATCTGCAACCGTATTGCCCAAGTAGAAACCATGTGATTGCGATTGTGAGAGTTGTTCCTTCTCTGCCACCCTTACTGTTTGGATCGTAGCTTTGCAGGCGTGTACGTTGACATCAACTCCCGCCGTGAAGACATCAGATCTCCCAAAGATAAGTTGGGCATGCGCGTTGAGGAATGAGAGAACCACGCCTGATCCAGTGCCTATCTCAACTACCAGTGGTGATTTCTGCGTTGTTGTAGTGTTGAAGCGTTGCTGTAGAAAACCTTTCTCGCTATCAGACGACAGGGTATCTAGCAATAAGTAGGAGTCTTCAGCGGGTTCGTACACCTTGTCGAAATCCACATGGGACGTCGAGGGCGTAGGGATCATAATTTATTTTTGTTTTGTGGTGTGTTGCTCTGTGCTGGACAAGGCTGAACCTTTTTTTCTCGGCTGTTGTTCCGAGGTTCCTTCGTCAACATCATCGATTCCAGCCTCCTACAACTTCGACCTCCCAATTACAATTGCGATTCTTAACGACAAGATATCAGCATGAGGATAAGTCCGCGATCACTAATGGCGATGCAAACATCTGCCGGAACAACGAAAGGCTTCAAACCAGCTCCAATGGCTCTATTACCCCCGATACCACTTTACAGAAGATTGTTCCGAGCACACCGGAAACATCTGCCACGAGATATGCGATTGCTGGGAGATGAGTACATAAAGAGCGAATTCAGAGCCCATAGAAATGTTGAAAATCCCGTACACATTGTACGCGCCTCTTTCAGTCCATTTGATTACGTATATCTGATGTTTACAGATTGGATTCTTGACGGAGTGGCAACTATATGCCCAGAAATTAGAAGGTGATTCCTGGATTGGGGAGCGGATGGATGCTGGGAAGATTGATAAAATGAGTGGTACGTCCTTGGCTACAACGGATTGATGTGGTGGCTTACTGACAAGCTGCATAGATCAGCAGCTTGGCCAAATGTACGAACTTATGCAGTCCATAAGAAACCGGCAATTAAATGAGAATGATCCTGAGCGACAACAATAATCATACGAATAAGAAGATATAAAATACCGAGACCAAGTCCGCTGTGCGATTGTTTGAGGCCCATTTGGCAATGACCTTACGCATTTGATCATTTGATGCGTTTGGATCTGGAATCGGCTATTTTCCGACGGTATCGAAGTAGTTATTGCTTATATCCCAGAGTTGCCTTGAAAACAGTTAGCTTTTGCCATAGAGGATATGGCCAAATAAGTATAAGTATTACGAGGTTCAAAAGGGCGACAGCCTATGGAGCATGTAGGCAAAACAAAGGATGGCAAATTGTATGTGAATTAGGATCGAACATGATTCAGAGGTTGCGGGTGATTAACAAGAACGTTGCGAGGATCTTGGAACTCACTTTCTTTAAAGACATTCTATAAGTCGACCTTCAACATATCACAAGTCCGGCTCACCTTCTCATCCTACAATCCACACAGAACGGGACCAGTATCCATATCGCATTATCCTCGGACACGACCACATAAACATTTGCTACACCATCCGCAATAAGCACCCACTGAAGGGCAAAAACGGAGATGTGTTACACTATTCTCTACAAAAGTCGAGACAAGAAGAAGGGCTGTGACCACAAATGGCTCGTCATCGATCAGCCATGCGGTCCCGGGCGAGGGTTCGACAATTGCGCCGTCTTTAAGGATCAACGAAGGATTTTTGCTCCGCCTCCAAACGGCTATTTGGCATCGAAGGAAGAGTGTCCATGGCATGGGTTGAAAGGCAAATACAACTCTAATAACATCCGAATGGTCGAAAAGATCAAGTATCACACGTTTAGCCCTCCCGGGGGACCAAGCTTGTGCGTTGTACAATGATGGGAATGGGGTGAACTATTTTGCTATGTACTAGAAGGGCTATTTACATCTACTCAGCATCCAGGGGCGCTACAGGTGGTTGGTCGTTAACCTGGATTCCTCCTCTCTTCTTCTCCGCCGAATCATGGAAAGGCAACTTCCATCCGCCCTCACTTTCGGGAGTCGCAAGCCACAATCTCATCAAATGTCTTCGGGGAGCCGGTGGAGCATGATCTTTGTATTCGGTTCTGGCGTGCAGAACATGCTCGTTGCTTAGGAATTGAATATCTCCAACCTCGAGAATCATGTGCAATCTCAATCGGTGACATGTCTCTTCCAACACCTTGGCTGCCTCAATTTGCTCGGGAGACAACTTTGGGATGATGCCCTTGTCCATAAAGCGGTCTAGTGACTTAACGTAGTATGGATCCCATTTCGAATAAACCCTACCATTGGGCCCCTTTTCAATGTAAAAGACGGAGGTTTTGATGTATTCTTCCTCGCCGACGCTAGTCTCTCCTTTGCGGTCAAAGTACCAAATTGGTTTTGTCAAGGTTTCGGCGACATCTGGGCGCTCTTTTTGGAGCGTGTTCCATACGTGATGGGAAGAGACAATATCTGATTCTCCTCCTTCGAGAGCTCGGGCAATGCAGAGCAGTCCCACAATGTCGGAATCGTCAGCATGGAAGAACTGACTGCGTGAGGTTAGCTGCTTTCAAAGACTATAACCAAGCTCCAATTCTTACCGAGCATTTGTACGGTAGATTCGCACTCTGTCAATGGCGGTTGGGTCGTCCCCAAGATCCTTCACATGACCGAGAACGTGTCCACGGCCGTTTTGAGAGACGAAGTACCCAAGGTATGTGCCCAGTCCCATATATGCCACGGCGGACTTGTGATTGCCCCATTTCTCTACTGGGAAACCCTTGAACAGGATGAAACCTTTGCCATTGAGGATCTCTGCCCGAATTGAGGTCAGAAGCGCAGACAACTTTGGCAAGCGGAAGTTGTCCTACAGGCGGTGTACGTCAGCTGTGCTCCTCCGTGTCACGGTTTCAAAGGCGCTAACCTTGGAGATGCCAGTCAATGGAATCTTGTCTGCAAGGAATTTATCAGCTGTAGCGCTCAATTCGTCGATTTCCTCATTGTTGAAAACATGAACCCAGCGTTCGGGGTTGTTGGTGTAATCTTCAGCCTTCCAGACGGATTCTCCCTTGATCTCCTTGGGAAATTCGGAGTAAGAACGGATCAAGTCATAGAGAGGAGGGTGCTGGCCGCTGGTCTTGATGCCATCAGGAAAGACCTTTCTGTCCACAGGCTTCTGGGCAGGGCTTGTCAAAGAGTGGGGTGCTGCCGGCTGGGAGTCAAGTACGGAGGGTGCCATGATGAAAATGTAGGGAATATGAGGGAAGGATATGAAATAGATTCCAAGAGGGAATTAAGCAGTAGATTGAGGGAAAGAAAAGGGAACAGAATGGAGAATGGAAGGTTGGATTTAAGGAGGCAGATAGAAGCACTCTTAGCTTCATACGTAATTACTCGACAGGTACTTCCAGTTCCAGTTCCAGTCTCGAGCTGTTGCAGATATCTCGGACGTGTACCGGCTGTTGTGCATTGCACCGTTGTAGATCGCGATGATGTGATCGAGGCCCAATGGAAGCTCGTCCCAACGCCCAGAGAGTCAGGGACCGATAGGATGCGGGTGCGGGGCATTCAGCCACATGCTGGCGGCTACTACCTAGGTACACCGGTACCTTCGCTCGAGTACCTACTTAGGCTAGGTACCTAGGTAGGTTACTGCATTGTGCCCAGCTGGTCTGACCTGGCCACCCGACTTATCGCCTATCAGTAAACACCTGAAAAAAATGTTTCTTTCGGACCATCGATACCGATACCGATACTTCTCAAAGAGCACTGAATCTTGAACCTTGACACAAGTAGTGTCTGACAACCCCCGCGAAGTATGGAAATGCCATTGGATATCCTGGATGCGAATTTCTTATGATAATATTTGTCCAACCACCCTCCTGCGAAACAACCCCCCCAATAGCCCACACCCATAGGCAACGATGCCCGAGAAAGTTCACAAGAAGTTTGGGGACACGTCCCAGCCGCTCTCTGGCAATGCCAATGGCGTGAATGGCGAGGTGAAGCTTGAGAGTGGCAAGAAGAAATATGCGAGCAATATTCATGCTCCACGCACCGAGATTGTGAACGAGAAGAAGCGCCTTCCAGATGGCACTTCAAAAACGCCAATCCAGTCGAATACTTCTCAGAGCCCCGAGGCTGACACCATCGACAAGCAGAGGACGAAGAAAGCAAAATTAAACTCTTCGAGTTCTAGCGGACATAAGGACCGGCCCGCGAAGCCTCTAGGCGTCAACAATACCGCTCTCGAGAAAGGACCGACCAAAGGTGATTCCTCTAAGCCAGAGCTGGCCGCAAATAAATCCAAACAAAATGGCATCGGCAAGCCTCCGCCCAATAGGAATGCATTTCAGAGCCAAGAACTATTGAGAATCGCCAAAGGTCTCGAAAAGAACCGTATGAGTCTGCCCATCTGGTCGCAGAAAGCCAATATTCGATGGTCTTTACGTTTACACGACGTGTTGCTACTCAACGGAGAGACGGGATCCGGCAAGAGTACCCAAGTTCCGCAGTTCCTTTACACGGAGCCTTGGTGTAGGACTAAGAAGGTTACTATTAAAAAAGGTGGAAGGGACCAGGAAGTAAACGTTGGGGGCGTTATTGCAATCACACAGCCTCGTCGTATTGCTGCCATAACGCTCGCCCAGCGCGTGGCTCGAGAGATGGGTTCTCCGCTCAGACAAGGCCAGGACAAGAACATCGAAGGCAAAGTGGGTTACTCTGTGCGGTTCGATTCCCTTGTACCCAGAGATATACGGATCAAGTTTGTTACAGAGGGTACACTTTTGCAAGAAATGCTTCATGATCCCTTCCTCACAAAGTACAGTGCTGTCATTGTCGACGAAATCCATGAGAGAAGCATTGATGTGGACCTCATAACTGGTTTTCTGCGTCAGATTGTCCATGGTGACAAGGCAGGCCGTGGCGGCATTCCGTTGAAAGTTGTCCTGATGAGTGCGACTATGGAACTGGGAGGAATAGAAGCATTCTTCTCGAAGCCGGGGTGGAACCCAGATTATGTACCGGGTCATAACTACGGCAGGGTACTGGCACCCCACATACTGGAAAACGAAAGATCACTAAATGAATTGAGGAAACAGGAGAAAGCTCTGGTGGCTCGAAATAATGACTTGAAGAACCGCGCTACACAGACCAACGGCGACAAGAAAATTGGCGCTAAGAAGGATGATGGAAAGGGGACACCGAAGCCCGAGAATCACGTTGCGAGGAGAAGTGCACACGAACCCGAGTCTCGGCGTTCACCATCGCAAGAAACAACATATTCATCATGGAGTGGGTTTAGTGACTCTATCGATGCGAGCGAGGACAAGGTAGCAAGCGCGAGTCAAGGCAAGCCAGAAGAAGGTGTCGAACCAAATGGGGTTGGCGTTGAATATGTTCGGGGCCGACAATATGCAGTGGACATCAAGTATGAGCGTGAACCCCCCGCAGATATCCTCGAACGTGTATGTACAGCTATCATGGATATACACCGGCATGAAGCTCTCCCCGGAGACATCCTTGCCTTCGTCACAGGCCAAGATGATATTGAAACCCTCCAACGCCAGCTGGCAAAAGAAGCCACCAGAACTGAATACAAAAACGCGCCGCGTATGAAGATACTGCCATTATATGGGTCACTTCCAGCTGAAGCTCAGCAAGCTGCCTTCGAGCCAGTGAGGGAAAAATTCACGCGTAAAATCGTCTTGGCGACAAATATTGCAGAAACATCTGTAACTGTCTCTGGCGTACGATACGTCGTTGATGGTGGGATGGTCAAGGTCAAGCAGTTCCGCACTGGGCTGGGAATGGACTCGTTGTTGCCAACTGCTATCTCCAAAGTTTCTGCTGCGCAGAGACTGGGTCGTGCTGCTCGTGAAGGCAAGGGCCACTGTTGGAGGATCTATACGAAGGATCAGTATGAAAAAATGAGTGAGGACGACGTCCCCGAAATATTACGAAGTTCTGCGCTCGAGGCAGTACTTAAAATGAAAGCACGGGGCGTCGAAGACCCCCTCACTTTTCCCCTAATGGACACTCCAGACACCGAAAACATGAAGCGGGCTCTCGGACAGCTTGTTGGAATGGGCGCATTGGACGAAAATCAGAAGCTCACCAGTATTGGAACAAAAATGGCCAGATTTCCACTCCCAGCCCAGTATGGACGAGTGATTATCGCTGCGGCAGAACCAGCGGCAGATTGCCTCTTAGAAGTCATAGACATTCTCTCCCTACTCACAACTGAGTCGGAAATTTTCATGAACCCCAAATCAGAGGACGATAACGAAGAATTCGAGTCAAGCCGCAGCGATATCACCCGCCGTGAAGGCGACCTCATCACGCTCCTGACTACAATGCAGCGCTACAACTCCGAGAATGCGGATCGCAGTGTCTGGTGCGAGAAGCGCCACATCAACGCCCGAGCTATGCGTATGGCAGTCAACATCCGCAAACAACTACACACTCAATGCCTGGAACAGAAGCTCCTCCGCGAGCGTCCTTCTAACCAGCCGCTGCCATTCGAGCCTACGTCTCCCGAGAAAGCTGAAACTATACTCAAGACGTTTCTGGGTGCTTTCTTCACGAGAACAGCAACCCTGCGGCCTGATGGTAGTTATCTGACATTGTCTCCCAAGAATCCGATTGCTATTCATCCCTCGAGTGTGCTGTATGGGAGGAAGATAGAAGCAATCATGTTCTTGGAGCATGTGTTCACGAAGAAGAGTTATGCGAAGAAGGTCAGCGCGATACAAGCGCAGTGGATTGTGGAAGCGATGCAGGGCAGGTAGATGGGATGAGGGTTGTGAATTGTATCTGGAGTTTGGTTTTAAAATACCCCGAATCGCGACGACAGACGCTGCCCACTGTTTTGAGCTGGGTGCCTAACCTTTAATTTATGGAATATTAAAAGTACCGAGTCCTTAGTCACAAGATAAGATTCAGATGAATAGACCATGGTTACATTAGTGAAAATAGGGTACAATATTGTCTATAGTCTTAGTACTCGTAGCAATTAGTCTACGACCTCTGTGACTTTGCCTACGAAACCTTCTAGCCCAGCAACTCCTTTCTCGCCTCTTTCCGAGCCATGATACAAACCATGGCCACCACCGGGCATAACCAGTATTTGTGATCCTAGCTCAATCCACTGGGGGAAGAGAGTGTCAGCAGTTGCTTCAGTGCATGAGAGCAGACATAGGAGGAAACGACAGCGAAAAAGAAAGTGATTTAGTGATCACCTACCTCTCGATTCGTTATAAACTCAAATGTCAAATCCGTAATCCCATCAGAGCCAAAAATGGGGGGCTCCGGGGCCTCTTCCTCCTCTAAAGACGTTTCCTCTAAACCAAAGACGTCATCGGTCTCTTCTGCCAGATGGATAACATCATCGGGCTCCTCGTGAGAGCAGATACGTAATACTCTAGCAGACGCTCGTACACTAGCAACATACACGACAACCAAACTCCCAGTTGTTATGGAAGTGACATCGGAATCTTCAAAAGATGCGGTAAAGCCACTTGCCGCCTGGAGAGTGTGGCCTGTCTGAACCATATGGTGACTTGGAATCGCCACTACCATTCCTTTCCGCACTCGAGTTATCGACGCCGACTCAGGGGGCTCTTCTCCTTCGGGCAAATTGAATACTATTCCAATTGTACCTACTTGACCGGCTTCTAGTGTATGTACCGGTAAGCGCAAATTGCGCAACGAAACAATGCGGGCTTTCTGCCATTCTCCTTTAGTCACAGACGCCGAAACAGCATTTCGAGAAGCAAGCCGAGCGAGATCTGCAGTCGATGGATGCGATAAAGACATCCCGACACTGGCTGGAGAGGATCTCGGCCACGATCTGCTGTGAGGTGAATCTTCTTCTTCCGCTCCTGCTGGAAAAGGACCAACAACAACATCATCTCCAACTGATAGTTTCCCGAATCTTAAATGTCCGGAAATGACTATACCAGTATCATTTGGGGCAGTGCCCTTGGAAGCCAACGGCTCGTAGGAAGCTGGCACTCCGAAAACGTCTTCTACATGAAACAAGCAGGCTGGTTGCTCCGGATTCAGGACCGGTCCAATGAAATCATGAGAAGTTGGGGTTACCGGGATTGGGACTCGTCGTAAAAGAGCATGCATCAAGCGAATCCCTGTTCCTTTGGCGGCACTTGTCATAAGGATAGGCACAACAGATCCCAGCCCACAAGCTGTTGTCATCTTGTCGACTAGTTCTTGGATTGTGGCCTCATCCTTTTCCAGAATCGTTGCTAAATCCGTTTCCGAGACATGTTTAGAATGATCAGGCGGTAATATTGATGGAGTTCGACCCTGTGCTTTCACAGCAGAGAGAATCTTTGATAGAGTCTGGCGTAGACTATCCTTGGACGCCAGATCAAGCTTGGTGATGACAATCGCAAGGGGTTTGTCTAATTTCAAGCAAAGCTCCAGATGTGCTTTTGCGAGGTCCACATCAGCACCAGCGTTTCCAAGTATATCTTGAGCAGATGATGTGCTGCCAGCGTCACTTGGTGCATTTTTTTCGTCATCGGCGGCGATGCAAAGGAAGGTCCAATGTGGCGCCCAGCCGACCAACCCACGAACAGTTGTCCTGCGATATCTTGGATGCCCGGCAGAATCCGAGACGAAAACTAGCCGGCCGTTTTCTGCTGACGCATGAATATCTGTCCATGAACTGACATTTCCTGTGGCATAATTTTTGACTTCCGTACCCCTGTACCCTAAAAGCTCTTGGGCTACAGAACTGGTGACTCCCGATGCTATTTCATGACGATGTTTGAGAAGACTGAGCCTACTTTTCCCCCTACCATTGTCTAGTGTTGCAGTGGACAAAGTTCCCAGTAAAGTTGATTTCCCTGAGGTTGTCGGTCCCGTTAACGTAACTCGCAGTTGTTCAGTAGTCTCCTGACGTTTAGCTTGGAGCTGCTGGGAGAATTCCATCAGTTGATTCGTCCGTGATACCTCGACCTCGGAGTGCGGCGTGAGTGTTGGACTGATTGTCCGATGAGATTGATCGGAGCTCAAGTCAGGAGAAACAAGCGCTTCAGCTACCCAAAGCTGCGCTTGGTGACGAAGCGGCCTTTCCAGATTTTGGGAGCTTATTGGAGCTCCTCTACGCTTCCCTTCATGTGAGGAACGTCCAGAAGGAGTTTCTTGCCACTCGCATTCTCCAACCACAACCATACGAACTACCTCCATAGTACAACCAAGACTGGCTGCCATTGCTCTAAGATTTGTCAAACTCTCATCCATTTCATCCTTTGTCAGTCCCACAAAAGTCCCATCGTCAGAAACCCCAATCTCATAGAGAGCGCCCCGACTCTCTTCAAGCCCAGCAAGAAGTTTCCCAGGCCTGGATGGTGTTTCGAGGCTCGAGGCAGATTCGGGGAGCTTTGGTAGGACGAGATCACTGGTAGACGATGCATGATAAGGAGAAGACTGCTGCAATCGCCATAACAGTTGCGTTGTAAGTTGCTCCAAACGATTTTGTCGTGACTGGTTGGACGGTGCTAGAACAGGACCCGAGTCACTGCGAGGCGTTTGGCCGGAGCGTTGCTGCTTATGTTGCTGGGCCCGATCGACTGGCGGGCTCGTAGTTGATGAGCTGTAATTCCTCCTCGGCCTCAGCAACAAATGTAATTTATACTCTGTCGGTCCCTCTTGAGGCTCTGCCTCCAGTCGTGTGACGCCATAGTCTGAAAGCTGCCCGGAAACAGCGAGTGGACTAGATGTGGCGGATCGGTCTTTGGGTTGAGGTGTTGAAGGCTTTGGGGAGGCTGTGGGGGACAACCATGGAGAGGCAACTCTGGGAGGATCCGGATCGTACGTAAATATGGATGCCATTATTATTATAAACAATAATAAGTTCTCTGGCGGGGATCGCTGGGCTTCTCCCAGTGAGGTCCTTGTATTTTAAAGTTCTGTGAAGAAACAGAGTTTCAGATTGTCTTTCGTAGCTGCCGCCGCCGTATTATAGGGGATTTCGCGCAGGATAAAGACCGTGTGTTTGTATGGGCGTGGTGTATCCGGAAGAGCTGTGACATTGGGGGAACCATTTTGGGGGAAATTTGGGTTGAAGGGCTTGAGGAGTTGCTTGTTGGATGCTCGGTGGAGGAACAAATTGTGATGTTTAAAGGGGAGTCATGGTGGCTTCCTTTGTTGCGTTTCGGGAGTAGATGCGGATTTGATATGGCAGGGCTGTAATTATAAGTAGATGTAGGTGAAGGTGAAGATATCAAACATGAAGCAGAAGCAGAAGCAGAAGCAGAAGCAGAAGCAGAAGCAGAAGTTTGAACGTTTTGAAGCGGTATCTGGATGTCGTTGGAGTCACCGGGGGACTCATACAACTATCATATGCACTTGGTCTTGGTCTTACAAGTACCCCGCTTACTGGCCAATTGGCGCGCCCCACCTTTCTGATCTAATTATGGACAAGCAGAAGCAGACAAGGCGGCGGAGCTGCTCCACTGCTCCACTGCTCCACCATCCCTGAAAGTTGAAACCCACCTGAATCGAGGACTGTCTGCCTGCCTGCCTGCGTCGACACCACACTGTACTCGTAACACCAGCACAATTCAAAAACCAGAACATCATCCAGCTGCCTTCCTATCTCACCTTCGAATCTCCCGCCTCTCCCGCAACGTATCTTACACACACCACCACCCCGCGTCACAATGAAGAAATTTGGATTCAGCAAGAAGGGCGAGGAAGGCGACGATTCCAGCCGTTCAGCGCTCTTTGGAAGTCGTTCCTCGAAGAATGCCTCCCCAGCGGCCTCGAATCCCTATGCCCAACCAGCTGTGGCTGCAGATCCGTACGCTCAAGACACCAATAAATACGCAAACATGGGCCCTCCAGGAGCCTCTCCATACCAGCAAGCTCGATCACAATACGGAGCCCCAGGCGGTGGCCGTGGTCTTCCTGGGGGACCTGGGGCAAACAGAGGAGGACCATCCCCTGGGCCTCCTGCTGTGAACCGCCAACCCCCCAACGGCGGTGGGTATGGAGCTGAAAAATATGGAAGTGGAGGAGGTTATGGCGCGAATAGATACGATGCAGCTCCTAGCTATGGCGCTGGTGCAGACACAGGTTCTAAGTATGGGCCAGGAGGATATGGAGGTCTAGGACGAACAAACAGCAACGAGACAACCAACACCGAAGACAATCGTGATGCTCTATTCGGAGGAGCCAAAGATAGATACGCACAAAAAGCGACTGCACCACCTACCACTGGTCGACCAGGTGCCGGGTATGGGGCCGATTCAGCAACATCAGGAGCATCAGGTGCCGAGGGAAGCTATGGTGCGTATGGTGAGGAGAGACAATTGACAGCTGAGGAGGAAGAGGAAGAAGATGTCCAAGCAACCAAGCAACAGATCCGTTTCATGAAGCAAGAAGATGTTTCTTCTACTAGGAACGCCCTTCGAATCGCAGCCCAAGCCGAAGAGACAGGTAGAGCTACACTGGCTAGACTTGGCGCCCAAGGCGAGCGAATCCACAACACAGAAAAGAACTTGGATATCGCTGCAAATCATAACCGAATCGCATCGGAGAAGGCGAGGGAGCTCAAGACGCTGAACAGGAGCATGTTTGCCGTGCATGTTGCCAACCCTTTCACAGCATCTTCGAGAAGAGAGAAAAGAGATCAAGAGATTCTTGAGAAGCATCGCATGGAACGTGAGGAGCGTGATGCTACCCGTCAAGCTGCGTTTGGAAGTCAACAACGAATGGAGCGCAGCTTCAAAGACCTCCAGCCTGGAGACCAAGGATATCGGGCCAAGCAGACCAAGTCGAGTCTTGCTGAGCGCAACAAGTACCAATTTGAAGCTGATTCCGAGGATGAGGAAATGGAGAATGAGATCGATAGCAATCTTGATGCGTTGGGCCATGCTGCTGGACGGTTGAACCTTTTGGCAAGAGCTACAGGTCAGGAAGTAGAGAAACAGAATGAAACTATTGACAGGGTCATTGTAAAGGTAAGCCATCTTCCGACATTCTCAGTTACATTTATTAACACACTTTCCAGAGCGACCGGGTAGACGAACAGATCGTGATGAACCGGGCTAAATTGGATCGGATCCACTAAGACATGAGCATTATTACTTGATCAATTCCCGTTAGATGGCTTGTAAAGGAGTTTCATTGATTGGCGTTGCATTTTAACTCTTTAATTTAAGCCTCGTTGAAGGCAATCCTCATACCTGTAGTGAAAGTGAAGAACCAATCACCTCGTTTCGTGGATAGACTTCTCCAGCTGGCCAACAGTTGTCCCTTGACTGCGAACTGGAAAATGTATGACTTGACAAGGCTTCAAGCTTTACTTGACCGCAGCCTTGCCATTTCTCCTCGACTAACAACAAGGCATTGGGCAGTATCGTAAAGTAACGTCATGCCAGATTTAGTGCTGCATTGCTTTGATCACTTCTTGCAGAATATTCTCACCTGAAGGACCCCGTTATTTACGGACTTTGACCTCGGGAAGGTTTCACGGTGCCTGGGACATCAAAAATCAGTGACGGTTTTTTCTCTAGTCCAAGCTCGTCACTTACGAACCCAAAGTGATCTGGGTTCGAGGACCATAGGCGCAAGAGACAACTATCCACGCACCCATATTTGACAAATCCGAGATAATTTCAAAGCATTCCATGGCTACGCCATGGTTCGAAAAATCTGTTGCACTTCAAAGCTCTACTTATTCTGGCACCGGTGATCGGTTCTCGCCTATGGAAAAGGGGTAATGTCCTAGCTCGACAATCACGTCGTTTCTCACTTAATCCGGAAGATAACACACAGTCTGCTTGGAAAGAAAGTATTTGAAATTGAATCATACAATAAAAGGCCAGTAGGTTTCACCGTGTGGTAGAATATTTAACTTTTGTAAAAAAAAAACTCCGCCCTTTTGTTGAGTGCCAGAAGACCCTCCCACCGTTGCACCATGAGAATACAGAGTCTGAAATGATACAAAAAGGTATCGTAGAATAGCCACCCAACAGAACAAAGAGTCAATCTCCCCCACTGACAGTAATTAAACAGTCGTAAAAATTTGCCTGCGTTTCAAGACATCTCCATGTCTTCGGATTCCTTGCTAGAATCAGCGCCCGTTGCAGACAAGTCGGCAACATTGGAGCCAGACTCTTCTTCGTCCTTCACCGCGTTCGTCTCGTTGGTATCAGCTGAAACACTAGCTGCCTTCTCCGCTTCCTCGATAGCTTTGGATCTGTCTTGGATTGTCTGGGCGATCTCGACTTTGAGCTGTCGTTCCCATTTAGGTACCTGTTGGCCCTCGGGTAGATGTCTTCCCGAGATGACTTGTGTATAATCCCGGTTCATGGCTTCCCAGACCTCCTCGGCTTTGTTCGCCATACGTTCCTCAACGACCCGGCACATCAACACCAGCCGAGCCTTGACCTCGTCAGTACTCTTGGTGAACATCGCCGTTCTTGTTGGTATCGACATGCGAGGTCATATGAGCTTTCATACGAAGATATTGTCTAGATTTATTAGCCACAGAACTTGACAATTGCAGGACTCCGTGATCCTTACCCCTTTCCGACCTCCGCGGTACAAAATTCGTACGCTGATGAAAGGTTATCAGCAATCACTGGTGTAAACTCTCGGTTCGCTTCTCGTTGAAGATTATTTATGACCTCGATCATCTCGTGGGTAAGATTGACGAAAGTTCCCTCGTAGTTGCGAAGTTGTTGACTAAGCATGTTCAGTCCAGCGATACCGACACCATGCTTCCTGCAGCGAGACTCGATGTCGGCATGGAAAGAAAGCAACAAGGTCTTGCTCTTCCTTGAAAAGCTTTTGAGAACACTAGGAAGGCGTCGAGCAAACGCCTTCTCCCAATTACTTGCAAGCAGCTTGATCAGCGGCGCAATCAGCTCTGCATTCATGTCCTTTGGACCCACCGTGCCTGCAAATACGCCATTACGTCGACAAAGTGCCTTGTAAGTCGCCCCTAGAGAAGTAAGATTTAGCAGTAGATCTCCTAGGTGCGAGGAACACGCAAAGAATGCAATGCAATGTGTTTTAGAAACCGGGCTACCCCGTGCTCAACTTACAATAGAAGCCGCCGCTGTTCTTGTCTCCCCACCTGGTAGCAGTTGATGTAGCTTCATTGACAAATTGCTGAATAGCATTGTCAAAATTCTCAAAAATATTTTCTGAGAGCGTCTGCTGCATTTCCTGCAAGATGTCTTCGACCAATTTCTCCAGAGCCTTCTCTAAATTGGCAAGACGGCCTTTCAAAAAGAGAGCTTCAGTCTTCATTTGCGAATCGGTCATTTTAATTGTCCCGTCGCCAGAAGCGGCCCACATATTAAGCGAATCTAGAGAAAGAAAGGGGTCAGTAATGCTTTCTTCAGGAAGGAAAGGGAGGGGTGGGGCGCGGTCGAATCGAAGAGCCCTGTGTGGCTTACTCAAAAGCTGGCTGAAGTCTGTCAACCAGGAACGACAATTTGAAGCTCTGCCAGCTTCCGTCAACTTTCTACAATGTGCTTGTAGAGCTGGGACCTCGGTTGCTTCTTTGGATAAGAAGCCTGGGACATTGCTATCTCGGGCAAGCCGGCCCTAGGTAACGTTGGAATGACGAACATCTAAATCGAGAAGAATTTTAATAGGAAAGAAGAGCTACAAACCTCTAGCTTTCGATAAGCTCTCGAAGAAACGCAGAATACTTTGAGACTTCTCGCAACTTGTGGGCATTTTAGCTAATATATCTTTATACACCTTGGGTTCTTACCTCTTCGTAATCGCGAATGTCCTCGTCAGGGTTAAAGTTCTCTTCATCTTCTTCCTGAGCATTTTCCTGGTCCAACTCTTTGATCCCAGCGGCGAAGTCTGCTCTGTTTTGAAGTTAGTATGGGAGCAATCAGCATTTAAAGAGCGGAGGAGCAGAGTTCTAAAGACAGCTCCAAAGGCGCGATTTTCGAGCTCGGCCCCTAAAATTATTGGAGACTAATTAGGGAATGAGACGAACTGGATGGCACCCCTGGAGTAGTCGTTACGACTCTTGATGCAAACAGCGCTCATTGCAGTCTCGATTTCGAATTTTGTTTGCTCCAGCCCAGCAATGTCCTTCTTGGCGTCTTTGATGTTTCTATCAATGTCACTCCGTTCTCGGCGTGCCTTTTTCTATATGCGAAACTAAGATTAGCATTTTCCTATGGATGTTCAGACTCCCACAAGATTCAAGGCATTCAGGACGGAATCGCTGGAGCGTATGTGGCCACGCTGAATCAAAATGGCATGATGTGCAATGAGGAAAGGGGAATAATATGGAACGATCCTACCTTATCCTCCTTTAATTCGTCAAGCTTCTGGTCGATTGCCTTCAAGGTCAATGGGTCACCCTTCTCAGATGTAGTATCCTCATCGTCTGAACTCTCACTTCCTGAGGCGTCATCAATCTCATCTTCGCCACTTTCGTCATCAATGAAATCATCGCCATCTTCAGATCCAGAATCTTTGTTCTTCTTAGACTTCTTACGGGACTTCTTGGGTTCTTCAGATCGTTTGCGCTTCTTCGAGGCATCAGTCGGGGCCCAAACTGTCTTCCCAGTTTCGCAGTCGTCCCTCAATTGCTATAAACAGCTGGGTCAGTAGTTTTTTAATTTGGGTGTCTCTGAGTGTCACAAGGCGCCGTAATGGGACGAAAGGGGAACACTTAGGCGGCACAGTACGTACGTCCCAGATTTCGATCGTATCATCGGCGTCGTTCATTATTTCCCAAACACCGCCTTCGACTCCTCGAGGTCTTTCTTCTTCTGTTTCAATGCCGCAATTTCTTTGTCTAGCGCATCCATTTTTTCCCAGTCTGTCGCCATTTCATCCTCGAGGCCAAGACTGTCGGCTGCCTCAGTGATGGAAATATCGTCCGTTTTTGAACATATGAAGGTTACACGAGAGTAGATACCGTCAAATTTTAACTGTCGTTTGAAGGATTCACCGAGCAAGGTCTTCGCACTCTTGTCGTCAACCCTATGTAAGAGAGCGATCAGCGATTGTATTTTTAAAGCTCCAAAATAAACGAGAGATTGCTGAGTTCTAACTTACGCTCGACTGATTGGGGCGACAATCCAAAGTCCGGTGCATTGCTTTAAATACCCAGCCGCGACAGCTGCTCTTGCAGCATTGGAATCGTGAACTCCTGGTAGGTCGACTATTATTGCCCCAGTTGAAAGAGCACTGGCTTTGGTATAAATGCGGACAACTTTAATTAGGGGCCAGAATTCCATTTGCTTCTTCTCACCCTTTTCCTTCTTTTTCTTCGTTTCGGTTGATTTCTCTTTGCTATCCACATAGAGCTGAAGAGTTCGATATAGAGAAGATGATTCTGCCTTTTCGACTTTCTTCGTAGTACCGAGGACATGTTTCACAGCAGGATCGTTCATAAGAGTCCCAATACTGCTGAGGGCCAATTCATCCTTTGTTTTTTGCGGGTAGACTACAATATGTAAGAACAGTAACGCATATGAAAAGTATGAGAGGGCGTACTCGCTCGGATTTTGGCGTAAGCGATACCAGCTTCGGAGTCTGCATTGTATACTTTGGAAATCTGGAAGTTTTAGCGACTGTAATTCACACTGGGGGTGACCTTCTTACATTGCCATTCCCGTCTTTCAACTCTTCCATGGAAACGCGCAAGTCTTTTTCCCAGTCAGCTGGTTGAATGAACTCAATCTCACCACGATATTTCGTAGCAGGATCGTCGCTGATGTTGTAACTAATTTCCGTTACAACCGCAGTACAGGCTCGCATGCAATTGGTAGGAACAAGCCTCTCTTCATCAAGCAAAGCGTTGATGACGCTGCTTTTTCCGGCGTCAGTGTTGCCCACAACCCCAATAATGGTCGGCGTGTCCACCTTGCGATTTTCCAAGTTTGAAATTTGTTTAACCCAATGTGTAACATCCTGATGAGTGACCTTGCCTTCCAGGGGAATCCTGACAATCTCCAGAAATGCCTTTGATGTTTGAACCTCTGCTTCAAGCACCTCCGGCGTCGCTTCTTCAATGACCGTCTGCGGCCGTGTATTTTCCTGGCTCCGCTTAGGGATTGAATTTTGGGCTTCGGTGTCGGAGAGTGGTGTATCGCCTCGGGGTTCTGCCTTTACTGAATCCATAGAAGCAGATGGCATTGCTGGGTGCGGGGTGTATTTGGAAATAGAGCTCTATCATAGGTTGCTGGACTGGCTCCTGGTGTATTTTCATCCTTAATAGCGGGCAGAGGTGGTCGAGCCTATGGTCCAGGCAAGTGAGAACGAGAGAGCAATTCTTTCGGAGAGGAGTATTGTTGAAGGTTGGATGCCGTGTATGGAGCTTCCGCCTTGATGAAAGGCTTTCTCTCGCCATCATTAATAGCATTAAAATTCGTTGGTTGAATATTAATTGGCTGCAGTGGTTCTCGGTTTTGGCTAGAAGTACTGCCTTGTGAAGAAGACAGAAAGCCTGGCGCGTTTGCAGTCAAGATAATGGTCCTCTGGTGGTTCCCAGACTCGAGATCTCGCATTTGCGTAGCATCTCCGACTGGCTGACCGTTGTGGTTCAAGACAACATTTACTGCCGTCATCTTCAGATATGCGGACTTCAATTTCGAGACGGAATGTTTCTGCCGTACGTGAGTATTTGGCGCGGTACCAACAAGCGAGAAGAACTCAAAGCTTTGACTTTGAACCATAGAAAGTCATCAGATTTGCAGTCGGAGGGATTGACCGTGTGGGAGAGAATGGCGACGGCGTACAGGTCACCAGAGAGTGAGAGTTCGGGCTGGTTCTGCATGGCAATGTGGTAGTGGTGCAAGGAAGCCGCGCCTGCAGCTGCCATGGTGAAAGTGTGTTGCTTTGCACTGCGAGCAGCAGAGTGAAGATAGATTTGGAAGGTTTAGATATTCGTACTTGCTCGGAATAGAGCGACACAGGGACTGACGAATCATGCAGGTGGGGAAGGGGGGGGGGGGGGGGGGGGGGGGGCGAAGGACATGGCTCCATTCTGGCCGTATTCGGGAATGTCCGTGGCCTGCCCGTCAGTTATGCTTGAAGCCCGCTTCCCCACGGGGTGTTTTCCCCCTTCCTGATGACCTCTTCGTCCTCCTCACCGCTGGCCTTGATCCGCCTCATGCGGCCGCACCAGTGGCTCAAGAACGTCT
>Ga0247778_1000450_pt1 | contig 53120 bp, 41 predicted proteins | sample UWRJL049202B5_FD_179939 | JGI IMG/M metagenome (GOLD analysis project Ga0247778, IMG submission 179939) | Plant litter microbial communities from Arlington Agricultural Research Station in Wisconsin, United States - UWRJ-L049-202B-5 | ecosystem: Environmental > Terrestrial > Plant litter >... | reverse complement strand
TTAAAAAAAAAAAAAAATATACCTGGAAATATATTAAGATAAAAAAAAAAAAGAAATTGAATATTAAATTCCAAACTTAAATAAAAATAGTAAAAATAAAACCATTTGATTTTTCGAAAAATAAAATGTTACTTAGGTATAGAAATTAAGATTAAGAAAAAGAATTTAATAAACCTGTGGACCAAAATAATATATCAACTTTTGTTATTTATTTATATCTAGGTATCAAATTAACTCGATTAACAAAAAAGGAAATATATAGGTATCTTAGATTTTATTTAAGAAAATAATAACAGATTATATACCTGGGTAGGAGTCATATTGCTTCTAGAAATACAATTATTATATGAGCCAGAATAATTCGGAAAAACAAAAGTTAAATTCCTTATTTATTTAGTAACTATAGTCTTCTACCAGATAATTTCATTGAAAAATATTACCTAATATATATTACAAAAAGGACACGCCATATATATATTAATTCAACTTCAAAAGATTATTTAAAACAAAACCAATAAGATTATTGTAAAAAAAATACCGAAAGATTATAAAATCGTAATTACATATACTTACCTAGGTACCTTACCTAGGTAGTAGTAAAAAGTTTTATCAAGAACAAAACATCATAAAAATTAACGTACAAAACCAAATCCTACCTAGGTATTTTTGAGAACATTTTGCTTGATTTGTCTTAGTGCAGCACTAATACACCCCCTGGTGGGTTATGATTTTGGATCGGTAGAGCTGTAAACAGTAGTGTTTGATGTTACCTAAACTTGCAACCAAGAGGATTTCACGTAATACCGCCACGTGGGTACCTGAATGCCCTAGCTAAATCAGGCAGGAGGTTTCGGGTTGTTTTTGTACGGAGCAGTTGATACCATTCGGGATGTGCCTCCGAATGCCAATCTTTCTTATCTCTTAGCTACCTAGGTACTATCCCAGGACGCCGCACACGTGCATGCACTGCCATACAGCTAGCTGCGTACATTGCCATATAGATGCATGCACTAGAAGGATGCATGCAGCGACCAGAAGGGGCAAAAGGATGCATCATGCAATGCACCACCGTTTCGACGAGAAAATATTCTTGGTAACTGATAAGATAGGGATTTACGTTTTAGCGGGTATCTGATCTAGTACAAGTCATTAGTATAGGTAGCGCTTAATGACCTTACTAGTTCGTACGAAGTCGTAGGTAAGTACTGTACTGAAAAATCGGCAGAATACACAGGTGCTCTTGCTACATACACTCCGGGAATTATCACCCGGTATTTCCCCCACTTTAACTGTGGAGCTCCTTCTGCAATGGCCGCTGCCCTCCCTTCGATCCTCTCCTCTCTGATAAGGAATAAGAGCTTGGTCCCTGGATCGGCTTCAGGTGCCCAGTGAGTTTTCCTTTACTCCTGTTCACGTGGCACGCCAGCCCCTCTCGCAATACTTACGGAGGTTAACAGCCACAGATCATCTATATCAGTCCATTCCGTCTGGCGGATCCACCAGCATCGAGATTAATTCAGCGCCTAGTCCTATTGATGAGTATCTGAGTTCAATCTCTCTTGGTTTTCTGCTTGCGGTTGCTGTTGCTCTCACTACAGTTGCTAGCGATGGTTAACGACACATCCAGTCGACGACCTGGCCCGCCTTGTGTCATTCATGCCGGCCTGTGGCGCACTGGAACCGCGTCCATGTGTGAAGCATACTCTCTTCTTGGTCTACGTCCCTGGCATGGTCTGTACCTTGACCGGAAGGACACAGATATTTTTCGCCGATTCGAAAGAGCCATTGATAGTACTCTTCCCCCCGCTCCTGGCACTACACCACCACCATTTACTCGTGCGGATTGGGACACGATTTTTGGCGACTATGACGTCCCGACGGATTGGGCAGGCTGGTTCGTTGAAGAATTGGCTGACGCCTACCCCGACGCGAAGGTAGTCATCGTGCAGCGCGATTTCGATGCGTGGTATCGGAGTCTCGATGAGACTCTTTTACGACACGTTTTCCGCTTTCCCGATACGCAATTGGGCCCTATTGTCTCAGCCATTACCGGAAACAGGGCGCGGCAGTGTGTTGAAAAGTTGATTTTAAGGAATTTTGGCGTGCGGAACTACAGGGAAATTAACAAAGATGTGGCAAAGAAATTCTACTTTGCCTACTACGACAGAATCCGCAACGTGATCCCAGAAGAGAGGAAGCTTGAGTACAAGCTGGGGTCAGGTTGGGAACCGCTTTGCGATTTCTTGGGAAAAGAAGTTCCAGTTGGTGTGGCTTTCCCGCGTGTCAACGAAGCTGAAGGGTTCGAAGGCAAGGTCAAAAAAGTGACAAGCGATCTCTCATGGGCAGCGTGGGAAAAGGTGAAGCCTTGGGCGCTGGCAGGAGGTGTGATCGCTGTGGCGACAATGGTGGCGACGCATTTTTCGAGGTGAAAACAGGACAAAATGTACGCAAGGCTCAAGGTTCAAGGTCTCATTACGGGCTGCAGGAATTATTCATTAAACATCTACAGAATAAACATCATCAAATCAAATATCACTCCATACAGAAGTTTAGGCCTCAGACTATTTGTGCTAAGAACTTAGAATATGACTGTCATCCGAGTTAGGCTTGTTTCAGCAATAGGAAAATTGGGTTTGCATCAGTTCAAGTCAGTAACTCTATTGTTATGGTCAACAAATTTTCGATCTAGGTGTCCCGCAAAATGAATTTTCACTTCTTATAAGCAGTGTTCTCACAACATATGATATGGGGTCGTGTAGTTCTGTCAACATGCTCTTGTCAGATGTTATAATTATAGATGAGCAACTTTCAGAATGAAGGGAATACTAGATGGTTTATGAGAAATCTAGAAAATATCTCGTAGCTAGTATAATGAGTGCGTCTGTGATACTGTTTCATTTCTTTACTGATCCTCTGTTGCGACGCACAATAACGGTCATCCAACGCACCCGCCACCTTTACCAGATGCATAAGCAGCGTACTTCCAGCGACTCCCTGAGCTCCTGGTCCTCCGTTCCCGGCAATTCTACACTTGAATGCAGAATGCCCCCTGAAGCTGGGCCACCGTTCTTTTCGGCATTACTATCGTAAAACGTGATGATGACCGCCTCCTCCGGCTTTTGCTCCTCTATCCAAAACCATCGGTGGCTTTCTGAGTACCTAGACAGATAACTGTCGATGTCGTGTGTTCCCGTAGCCCCAGGTTGCCCAAGGAATGGAAACTTCATTACGGTAGGTACGTAATCGTCAGGTTGAACAGCCCTTTGGTCGCTTACAGCTATCGCGTCTCTTCGTACTATTTTCAAGGGCCTCCAGATCGAATATATTGCCCATCGAGGTCCGTTGCTTTCTTTATAGCTGGTCTTCAGATCTTTCCCCTCGGCGAGCAGGGCGTCTTCGGTTTTGATAATGTCGGCCGCAGCTTGAGTAAGTTGAGGATGGTATTTCCGGAGATGTGTTCGAGCACCACGAGGCGTATAATCCAGATGAACTTTCGCAGACGGTTTCCCGCCGCCTTGGGTGGGATCAAAGCCGATGAACAGAGGAAAACCGGTCACCAGATCAAGTTGCGACCGTTTGCGTGCCTGTTCAGGCTCGATTCCGCCTTTGTCACCTTCGTTGCTACGCTGGACCTGCATAGCAACTGTATCTTCATCACTCCCTTTGGCAGCCCTGAGGATGAGAGCATCGGGGAGGACGTGCTTACATCCTGTGATTTGTCTCAACATGTCCGCAGTTTCGGGTAGATAGTATTTCTCGAGCAGATCTGGATCTCGCCAAGACAACGAATCATAAGGAGCGGCATTGAGAGTAGTGGGATGATGGACGGCTGTGAACCCATGGCTCTCTAACTGGGCATGATTAACTGAAGTAGGAAGCTCTTTCACGGTTGGTATGGGTCGCATGTTATGGAGCGTGAGAAGGCGCTCATCCTGGATTTCGCTAGATTCCGGTAGATGGAAGAGATGCGGGCTTGCTTGAGGCACATGCCCTGCAGCAACATACCGTAGCTTCCCCTTCGTAGGTACTTTTTGTTGTACAGGACCATTTTGCGTGATTGTTGTGGTCGACATAATTGTTGGGACGGTATCGTCTTGGAAAATTTCCAGAGAGAGGATAATCTATATGTATCCGAGCTGGTAGCTGAGATCTGGGGCCTTTTTATAATGGTGGCGAGCTTTGTAAAAAGCCAGGTATGACTGCACGGCAAAAGCAGCATTAGATTATTGACCCAATTAGGAAGGTCTTCAGGCAACTGTAGCGCATAACTTCATACTTGCGCCCCACTACAGAAGTCGTAACCTGTTGGACTCGGCTCCCACGCAATTCAAGCAATTATCAGACAAGGGCCACCAAATGATCACTTAGCGTGGCGACTGTCACACATTCCGGCCTTTAGAAGTTGGTAATTTTATATACACATTGGACATAAGTATCAGCTATTTTGAGAAATAGGAAAAGGTTCTTCTCAAAAAACCCATGTATTAGGGCTTGAAAATTGTCAAACTCTCTTCAAACAATTTTGGTACCCATATATTTCCTACTAGTACGTCCGTCTTGGGAGATTGTTCTCTCATATGTTCTTCGCACATGAGGACGGCCAGTGACCGTATAATATAGGGGGAAATATTACGACTTCACTAGCCACACGTCCACGGCTACCAGTTCATACATATATGCGCCGCTTTAAACTTGCGCAGAGCGACTCCTAGTTTGAACCTGTTGGAATAATCTTTTCATTATATGTCTGGATATTCCCGAAAAGCAAATCACTAAGATTTTCGTGGCTCAGTGAATTCAACGATTTGCTTCTCTATGATTCCAAAGGTATCATAGCCATCGTCCTCCTCTTTCAACGCAAGTGCAACCTCTTTATACTTAGGGTCTGATAATACGATGTCAACTGCCTTTGCGACCTGGTCAGGGGTGGGTGTTCGCATCCCTAAGTTAACTGCAAGCCCAGCTCTTTCTGCACGTATACCAACTTCAAGTTTATCCTCGGTAACCCCACTGAGAACTTGAGGAACACCGTTGATGACGGCATGGGTTAAGGAACCATAACCTCCGTTGCTCACAAAGACATCAGCCAATTCCAATACAGGGTCATAGGGTAAGTAATCCTGGATTCTAGCGTTTGAAGGGAGCAGGAAGTCATCTGCAAGCTTCGCCCCACGGACACCCAATGTTGCTATCACTAGCAAGTCTTCCCGATCAGCAAGGCCAATCAGAGTTGGGATCACGAGCTCATCATAATTGACGGCGATTGTACCTTGTGCGACGAAGACAATCTTTTTTCCTTTGCTGCTGGAGAGCTCGGACCACCAGTCTGGATACTTGTATGAGGCATCGAGTGGCTTTTTAGGAACGCACCCTGCAAAGTGTACAGAAGAGGGTAGATCTGAGCGTGGGTACTCAAGAGAAGGGATACACATCTGAAAGCAGACGTCCTTAGTCAAAATCATACCATCCAAAGGAACCTCAGGGAACCGAGTGGCACCTGCTTCCTCAAGGTATTTGTTCTGGACTTTGACATAGTCCCCAAACTCTGCGGCCATGAGTGCTTTCCACAGCTCTTTGTTCCGTTGCTGACCAGATGGAGAAGAATCCGGAGGTATTCCTAATAGGAAAGGAGCCGTATCGCAAGACTTGATAAACAGAGGAATTACATTGAATGAGATAGTCTTAGGAAATTCCTCGAATCCTTTTGGTGGCGATTTTCCAAGTTTGAAAGGGTAAACGGCCATGGAGAAAGCCTCGTCTAATACAATGATTTGCCGTCCAGGTTCTCGTTGCCGGAGGCTCTCCAAAGTATCTTGTATAACTTGAGTTCTTTCCGGCATATGTTTTAGAAAGATATGCTCTTGGCTGTAGACAAATCCTCTCAAACTAGGTTCCAGTTTGACGATTTCCCTCTGGAATTCCGGCGTGACGAGGTCGAAAGCGCTTAGTGTTGGAACCCATTGCGCTCCAATTTGGTTTACTTTGGCTTCAAACTCATGACCGATAACATATACGACCTCATATCCGCGTTTGATCAGCTCCTCAGCTATTTGAGCTGTAGGATTGAAATGGCCATGGATGCCTGATATCTGTCAGCCTGGATGTAGTCAAGTGGTACATAGATTCTGTACCGAAAGACGTAAATAACAGTAATGGCTTCTTGTCGGACATGATTGAGTAAACCCCCAATGTGTTTGGCTGTAGTGGAGAGGGGAGCCCTTGACCAACTATTGATAGTCGAGTCAGAAACTTATAATTTCAATCGCGGGATGAGAATGATCAAAGCATAGTATTCTAAATTTATCGCGTCGCTCTCGGACAAGGTCTCATCGCCTCAGGCATAAGGTAGCTTCCTACATACAAAATAGGCAATAATTTATCGATTGAGTGCCTCATAATGGATCAAGCCAGATGAAATTTTACTTGTGTCAGATTTGATTTATTGCTCTGTCCCTATTCGCCTGCTTGAATCTTGATCTGCCAGGATACATACCCTACAATTCCTAATGCACGTGGAGCGATTAAAATTATATCGGAGCAACTGCTACTGTACGAAATTTTCCAGTCTTGGATGGTTTTGACGAGTCATCGACGGAAGCTGAACCCTGCCGTGTTGAAAACAAGGTATCATAGCCAAGAGTGGGGAGTAAGGGCGCTTTCATCTCGCCGCTGCAGCGTCTATCTTAAGATGATCCTAGCAGGTGATTACATAGCATCCAAGCCAGCTCAGCAAAATAATAGGAGTTGTATTCTAGTCTTAGTGCTGTACTACTCCACACTTTGCCGGCCAAGTTCAGTAGTGGATAAATTGACACAACTCCCTCTTTCCAGCGCCTCGAATATAACGCCAAGGATGCTGCAGTAGCTTTGCTAAAGGTTGCATAGCCCCGAAACTGCATAAGTGGGCCAGCTTACATGCATGGGGGCAGCGAGAATCATGAGGAATTACTACGGTGGGGGAACCGCAGTGTTTACGTAGTTTTCACGTCAGACCGCCACATTGGCAAGGCACCAATCTAGCTTAATCAGGCAGGTCTTACTTTGCTTTACACTGGGCCGCCTTGTTGCGCTGGAGCACTGGATTAATAATGCTAGTCAATATTTTGACGGGCCGTTATCATTCAAAATTGCATGGACACACTCGGGAGCATGCTGAACTAGCAGTGATTATCTCGCATGGTGTCGCTTCTTGGGTGTGGGGAACTAACGACGTAAGCTAGTATGACCATGATGTTCTCGATTTTAGTGGCAAAATAGCAATAACTCAAGGACAAGCACTAAGAGGTAAAAGGACCCAGTTTTCGAGACCTGAATAGCAATTAAATTGAACGAGAAGAAGCAGCTTCCTGTTGCCCTCACTTCTTGTATCTGTTGGGAATCAGGTACCGCAAACTTTAAAGCCGCAATCAGCCACTTCCCCTTCTCGAAGTAGCCCACAAACGGCGCCGATCAGTATTGCATCTGAAAGTAGGCCACTCTATATTGGCGACATACATTTAATTGGACCTCTCACGACTATGAAGCATTACCTGTAGCAATACAGTCGGTTTCTACTTTATCTTGCTGTGATAAATCGGAACCAAATCACACTCTACCTCAAAACATCGCCATGCCTAGGGTCCAAGAATTCCAGCTCCACCCCTTCGGTTGGGAGAATGACCCAGAGGAGGAGCGTTTCAAGCTCTCTACTATTGACTACTTGACGACCACGACCTGGCTTCCCCTGACCTTCTTTTTCAAACTCGAAGAGGCGGATAAGCGGTTAGGGCTAAATTGGCCAATCTGTCTGGGGACCAAGCTTGCTGACTCCTTCATTAGAAAAACTACAGCAATACTCAAGGAAGGCATAGAGCGGACTCTCAGCCAGACCAGACACTGGTGTGGCACTGTTGAGAGGGACGACGACGGTCACCACTCTATAGTCAAGAGGAAATGCAGTACGGTCAAGTTTGTCATCCAGCATCTCGACTCTCCAGATGATAAATTTCCGTCATTCTCCGAGATTGAAAAAGCTCATTTTGTCTCGTCCGTACTTGGCGACATTAATGTTTTGTGTAATGCCCCTATGACTTGTGGCCATAAGCCAGAAGCACAACCTGATAGCTATCCGGCCATCTCATCATTTAAGGCTAACTTTATTCCTGGCGGTCTTATTCTAATTCTACACGGCCACCATTACAGCAATGGCATCACAGGTTTTGCATCCTTGGCTGAACAACTAGCGGCGAACTGTTATGCTATTGCAGAAGCGACCGGCTTTCCATCCTTTGATATGAAGTGCCTCGATAGCAGCATCATGAGCTCCTTGGACCGGCTGTCGAAGTCCAAGAAGTCGCAAGTCGATGTCCCTCCTCGACCGGGCGCAAATATGCAGCACAGGCAGTCGCAGTCGCTAATGTTCCACCTGCCAAAGAGTAAAGCTGCAGAGCTGAAGAAGGCAGCTTCGTCTAGTGATGGCTCCTGGGTTTCCACATACGATGCTGTATGCGCCATGATTTGGCGTATTCTCTCCAGAATCCGCGAGCCTCTATACAAGCCTGGGTTAGATTATAAGCCGCTTTGGGCAACAGGCGTAAGCATACATAAGCTGTTCACCAACCCTCCGCTACCTGCCGGTTTTCAGGGCAATTCACAAGTCGACGTTAAATCTACTGCATCTACTTTACCGCAGTTGACTTTAGCTGAGATCATCTCAGAGGCGCCATTATCTAAAATAGCAAATTTTACACGTCAGCTGATTGACAGTGTTACTGCCGATTTTGTAGCGACTTTGCTACAGGAGCATGCGAATGTGCGTAATAAACAAGACCTTTCAATCAACCTCGCATCCTTCCCGCCTATGTCTATGTTGGTTAGCGACTGGCGTGTCGCTGACTTTCGCAACTTGGATTTCGGCTTCGGTGAGCCCAGTTGTTTCCGGCACTTGTTCGGTGCAGTGCCCCTGTGCCAAGTCTTGGTTTATGCGCCACGTAAAGGCCCAGAGGGGGATGATGAGGGTATGGAAATCCTGATTGCGTTTGAGACCGAACTCTCAGAGCAGCTGATCGACGATCCGGAGTGGAGCAAGTATTTTGAGTTCAGAGGTGTTGATGAATCGGATGGAGAAAGCTTCAGTACTCAAAAATCCAAGCTGTGATGGCCGGATACGAGCTGTTGAATATTATCTGCTCGAGGACTAGAGGAAGGACATATACTCTGAAATTTTAGCCTCTAAGGACAAAATCTACATGCACCATTCTTGTATTGCACCACGTGATTCTGGCGATCTCGCTTACTGTACCCCTTTTTCCGGCTTTCACCAATCAGCTACCTGTACCAAACATCGCGTAACAAAGATGGGTGTCCGTCCTTATGCCAAAGCTATAGGCATTCATACTTACTGTTGAATTCATTGTTTGACCATGGTAGCAATTTTCGCGCTGCAGAAGCTGAAATTCCAGCGAGTTAGATGAGTCTCATTTCGGACAATTTCAAGAGATATACTATAAAACGATAGGCTGACCAAGAACATATTTACAGAAAGTGAACCGGGGTCATCAAATCAAATCCGGGGAAACATAAATGGGGTTCCCTGGTCTCCATTGTCAGACTCGAGGAAAAAGGAGCAGTACCACGGTTTCCCAGTTCGAATCAACTACATTCTATCCAGAACACGAAATCCATGGGATACTGCGCTGACACCCCAGAGGGACTACGCATGGCGCAGCTTTACATAGACCTCCATTTCTGGTCTTAGCCATGTTACAAAGCCCTTTTGATCTCTCATCCAATTTTGCGACTTTTCACTTAAGCGCATGTCAAATTTCCACACAGCCCGGCCTAGAATCAGCTTACCTTCCGCATAGGCCAGACTTGCATCGATTCAGTCAGCTCAAGTTACGTCCATTTGTCCGGCCGTCGGAAAAAGTCATGATAATAAGGCGACATACCTCCTCCCTATGCAATTGCGTGGGCCCACGCTGAACGGCTGCAGAACTTCTCGCCGGTCGTCCGGGAAAGCTTTGATATCAATGAATCGTTCCGGAATAAACTCCTCCGGCCGACTGAAGTTGAGAGGCGAATGGTAGGCAGCGTAATGGTTGACGCCTACGGACGTCTATTTAACTCAAGTCACAATCATTAGTAAAACTTAGTCTCCCCAGAGCATTAGATTTAGTACTAATACTTAATATTACTAAATGGCAAATGCTCCAAGAAAAGAGATCACTTACCCCCCCTGAAACATAGCCGCCATCAATCACAGCTCCGTTCTTTGGGACCTGTCGCGGAAATGCCGCTACGGCTGGTGAGTATAAGCGTAAACCTTCTTCAAGGACAGCTGCAAGATACGGGAGACGGTCAGTATTTTCAATGGTCATTATGTCGTCGCTCCCGAATGAAGTCGTTAACTCGCCCGCCAGCTTCTGCATCTTTTCCGGGTGTTGAAGAAGCAGAAACAAAGCTCCAGACAGCAGCGTAGCTGTCGTTTCGCTCCCTGCCTGGATCAGTGTAGCCGAGTTGCTTAGCATCTCGCCGAATGTGAAACCTTGGCCAGTCGGTTGGCGTAAGATATGCTCCATGAAGTCTGGGCGTGGGGCGTTGTTGTTCATTCGACGCGCTACCTTTTCTTTTGTGAGTTGCCGATGTACATTCTGACCCCTCACGGCATCCGAGGGAAGCATGGTATTCACAATCTGACGAGCATATCGACCTAGTATAGGAATATGCTGTATGATCCGAAAGTGCATCTGAGCCTCCTCAATCTGATTCAACTTCGCGAGCCAATCCGTCGCGCCGTTCTCGAGACATCCAAATGACTCTCCAAATGCGAGATCTCCAATGATATCAAATGTCACGAAGTTGAACCACTGGACCATATCTATGGGCGTCTCACCATGTTCGCACGCTCGAGTAATACCGTCGACGAACATATTCACGTAGCCTTGAATGAGTGGCTCCTGCTCACGCAGTGAGCGTAACGAGAATCCGGGAGAGTATAACCGCCGGTAACGCGCATGCTCCTCACGATTTCCGTTGACTATAGTAGGTGCATCCGGGTTTCTTACGTAGAATTCGGGGTCCTTGATCATTTCCAGCTCGGGTGCTTTCTTATGGGCGTAAATGTCTTTCCAGGCCTGAGGATTGATGAATGATAGATTTTCCGGAGCAATGCGCACCACAGGCCCGTATTTTGCGTGTAACTTCTGCATTGCAAGGTGATGTTTCCCCTTCCACATTGCCACTAGATACGGGATCTTTGTCACGGCTCGGAGTCGAGGGCCCGGATATCTTGCTAAAGGATGGAACAAGACATTGTAGCTAGCAGATCCCAGCAAGTAGATAACAATCTCTCTCCATTATTAAGGTGTCTCTCCAAGTATTGGATATGCTTACAAGTATGAAAGTGCTAATAATTATATTTGGAATATTTAACAGAATCCAAATAAGACCAGCCCGAGTAAGACCTATCAAGTCCAACATTTTAGATTTGTATTATGCTTCCTTTTGGAAAGTCAACAGGAAAGATGTTTCCGGGGTGTTGTGTTAAAATTTTCAAGCGTGGTCGTGTCTGGATATAGGAGTATCTTATGAAGGTATTACTAACACGTTTACAATGAAATTCAATTTAGAAACTTGGCAAAGAAGTATAGAATCCATATTGTGGGTATCCATATTGACGTTCCCCACCATGAAAAGTGGACATTTCACAACAAAATAAGCGAAACAAAACTGGACTAATTGTTCCCTAAATCATTTAGTAAAGACTGTTTTTACTAGTGTTTGATGTCCCCGGAATTCTAGACAGCAAATCCATGTTATCAGGCGATTTATAAGACTTGTAAGTAACGGGCCGCCAATATGATAATCAAGCCCAATACAGCAGGTAACTCTGTATCCTTCCTCGTTCTGTGCTTACTGCATAATCATTGCATATTTTCTTGGGGCCTAAGACTATTAGCCCCTCTTCTTCCTAGGCGCATGAGGAGATTATTTTTAATTGGGCTCCAATTCTTGAAAAGTAAACCCAACACAGAAGGTAGTTTAATTCTCATACGAGATACTCGGTTAAACGGGTTTTTCCCCGAAGTTCGAAAGCGGGACGAGAAATCCCACTGTTGGCGGGTTTACCGGTCAGCATTAGTTTTCCTCACCGCTTTTTTTTCTAAGGGGCGCAGCAGGAAGCTTTGACATTTCCTTGATCTCTCCCATGACACTCCAGCGCCATGATCTAGATTTCCTATTTTATTGGAGCAAAATCGGTCTCCACTTTCGAACCCAAAGAAGCCGTTCCAAAGAAGTGAGGTAAGTACATGCTTATTGCATAATCAGTGCCTTATCATTGCATTTTGACATGTGTGCTCAATTTGCCTAGTGCTGATCTAATATACGTATCTCTTTATTTGGACAGACTCATCAAAGCTATTTACTCCACACCTATGAAATCTACCCGCAGCTTCATGTAAACCTCAACTCCGCAAAAATTGGGCCATCCTTCCTCGCTTCGGCATCTTCCCACTTAAGGCAGCCACATAGGCAAATGCAATGGGAATGTACTATGGAGCTCCATAGTATCTGCGTAGCCCGAAACATGGCTTTCTAGTTTTGGTCGCCGAGTGAAGACGACTAGCATGTCCCTGGTGGCGGGCTTCGTTGTGTCCAATTGGTGAACTGATGTCACACTGTGCTTGAAGTCGTGGTCTACAAATACCAGAGTATCCAGAAAATGCTGGTGGTGCACGCGAGCACGGATAAGGATCGGGTTCGTCTCCCACACTTGCGCGCCTGTAGTCTCCGCGTAGTCGTGCATGAATGTGACGGCGCTATCCGGACGCATGTTCGTGCTACCCAGGAAGACCGTCATCGTGTGGTCGGATCCGTCAGAGTGGACACCTTCGAGAGCGGGCTCTCCGAAAATGCCATTCTGCTTGGAAGTGTGCGTCCGCGCGTTGAACATGGTGCAGATCCAAGCCGGAGAGGAATAGTCCAGGGCGATGCGGGGCGTGACTGGAACACCTTGGAAAACTAGAGCCTTGAAGTTCATCAGCGCCTGAACCACTGTGTTGCCTTGCATGGCCGTCGGCGTCTCGTCGAACATCCTGGGCATCCCCGAGTCATGGCGCTTGTAGTCTTCTTGCACCGTTAATGTGTACGGCTGTGCCTCAAGCCGTCGTATGCTGCGTGTCTCTGGGTCGATGCAGTATCGCCCATGGGTGACCGTGCGATAGTCGAGGGTTGGATCGGGTCCTGTGAGGTCGCTGATCTGTTGGATGGACTCAAAGTCCTCTTTTCGGGCGCCGAGACCCTCCAGAATGGGGATCATATCCTCTCCTTGGACGAAGATGAATCTATTTTGCAAGTACGCTCTGCGTAACTTCATGATGGCGGCAATGGACTCGTAGAACTGTGCATTATATCGTCGTTCGAGGACGTTTAACATATGAGGTCCTCGATAATGGCTTTTGTGCCCGTTGACCCCATTGAGGGTAGGCATAATGTCTAAAAACAAAAATGTTCAAACTTCGGGAATTGAGGTTGTGAAACAAGGCATTAAACGTCTTAGACGGCGAAGGATATAGCCTCGTTATAAGTCCACACACTCTGGACGTGTCACGTTGAGCACCTTTGCTCAGTCGGACCCTGCAGTGCACTTAATTTCCTCCATGCTCCTTCCTCCTTCACCCCGCACTTCACGTACAGTTACATCATTCCACTTTTAAGTCTTAGTAAGAGCAAGGAGGGGAGAGAACAGGATAAGTGTTCGGGAGTCTGCCCCTCCTGCATCACTAACAATTGGAGACCCTGCTCGGACGCACTCAAACCTCATATAAGAGTTACAGGCAGCATCCAAGCCTCGCTTTATTATCTCACTAGGCTTTTCATAGGCTTTTTTCCCACTATAAATCTAGGACAAGTGACAGAGAAATTAGGACCACTTGACTTCTCTATTCCATTTCAATATCCGTTTCAATGGTTACTCCACATCCCACGACGGTCGCCAATCCCTATGGGCAGTTGTCGAGACGCGCAGACCCGAGGTCTTACGAACCTAGGTTGTCCATCGTCGATACATGGTCTCTTCTGGTCTCCCGCCTCAAGGCGGCGACAGCCACCATCAAAGAACGTTACGATGAACGTGCCCGTATAGAAAAGCAGATAGATGCCCGCATAGATGACTGGTGCATCAACATCTTCATGCAGATGTACACGAACCTAGAGCATCTAACTTCAGAGCTGGAGATGCAACTAGCCATTACCAAGAATCTGGGTCAAAACCAAGCGTCGTCAGGGTTGTCGGAATTCGCTCTCACCCCCTGGCAGATGGAGGAGCGATACAGAGCTCTAATCCAGCTCCAGTCTTGTTTGGGGTCATTCTTCGAGCGTGCGAGTCCCACTTATGATCAATCTAAGACCGTATGGTGGTTTGACCCTTCTTATCACCAGTCGAATGGCCTCAATTATGATCGCTACGGAGCGCCCGACCCTCGAGGCTTTGAGTCGCGACTCCTCCAAGCATTAGGGTTGAGCCACGAAAAAGTGCCATTGAAGCTGCTATTGACATCTAGCGGTGTTGCAGCCTTCACAGTACTGCACCAGTTCCTGATGAGCCAAGTTCTTACCGCTGGTGACACAATTGTCATCTCCCCCTACTTGTATTTTGAATGCTTCGAGCACTTGCGGCAGGTCTCACATGTACGAGTCATCAACTCAGCCACGTTTGACGCCGAAGACATCATCGCAACGGCGGAGAAGCACAACGCCAAAGCAGTCTATCTCGACCCAATGGCCAATACACTAGGCTTGGAAACTACTGATATACGACGGGTTGCGCAGCTCCTAGAAGGTAGAGAGGGTTGGGCAGACCGGTTTTTAATCATCGACGGAACGCTGGTTTCCGGTGGAATGCCATTGTACGACTGGTTCAATAAGTCTGGCCACCCCAAAATTCTTTACTACGAGAGTGCCCACAAGTATATCCAGATGGGTATGGATATTGTCATGTGTGGATTCATTGTTGCTCAAGAAGTATACCACGAGCGCCTCAATCTCATCCGCCAGGTCACTGGAACAACACTATATTCACGCCAGGCAAACGTCTTACCACCAATCGACTATGACATCCACCAATCGCGGATGCATTGGTTGACTACAAATGCAGAGAAGCTGTATCACATTCTGGAAAAGAAGAGCGGTACTATTGCTCATTTCAATTTTCCAACCCACTGGCGTAAGATGGGTTGGGGTCACGGCGGAAACGTGGTCACCATCCGGCTCTTTGGTGACGATCAGATGAACAAGCGGCCGAGCCTGGACGGATTTACGAGCCTGGTCCTGAGGGCAGCTGAGGAAGAGGGTGTTGGAATGACAAAAGGCGGCGGTCTAGGATTTTCCGTCACTCGTATTTGGCCCTCGACCCCATTCATCCGGGATGAGGATCCGTACATGAGGATCTCCGTCGGTGTCGATCCCAGTGAGGTAGAGCCCGTGGCCAGAGCAATCTGTAAAGGGCTGGACAGACACTACCGCGCTTCTCGATCCGCGATGGCCCAATGGAGACTCAAGGAGAACGGGGTAGTCAAAGAGAACGGTTTGGTCAAGGAAAATGGAGCTGTCCAAGAGAATGGAGTGAAGGAGAACGGGGTGGTCTTGGCCAACCGGATTTATTTTGGGGGTGGCACTCTGCCAACACGATGATCAATTTCATTAGATATCATTCCAGTGTAACGTAGTCTTTGTTGCTTTCTGGCGAGGGAATCTTATCTCCTTAGACATAATACAAAAAGTATTTGGAGATACCTTGACATCAGCACAGGTGACGGCTGAGACACCTCATAATGGTTCCTACAACCAGGACCCATCGAGATATTTCCGCGCCTGTAACCCCTTTCTCATTGATTGTTCTAAGAAAGCTTGAGTGTTCAAAACTCCTGAGCAAGCATGTTCGCCACGGACCTGAGCACCAGAGATTATGGAGCTTGGGCCTGTTTCCTTTACGCAGTCTAGTCGTACTAGTTCATTGTTCGGTTATAGGTTAATAGAAAAATTTGGCACCGTCCAACATCCCTTTACTGACTGTATAAGAAATTTTGCCGGTGGCATTTGGTCAGACGTGGAGTTAGAACGTTTACAATTCTTCTGCGGCGCTAATTTGTTGCAAGATCCTCCCTCGGGCCTCCGCAAATCGCTACTTCAGACTTACCCCTTACTACACTCCACAAAGCGATGCGCCGGAATGCTATTGAAAGGCGGGAATTATTGTAACAATATTATAGTTCCACCTGCCGTCGGCTAACAAATGATCTATCCTGTTACAAATAATGGCGCTTGAAACGGAAATAATCTCGAATCCCAGTGCAAATACAAGTGTGAAAGAACAAAAACAGCGGAGAATCGGACAAGACCATCAGCGAGCTCAGTAGATCAGGTCATTTCAAGATTTTATAGAGGCAAGGTTGGTTGTGCACGGGCCATAGCCATGAAGTTTGTGACTGTGGCCCGTGCACCATCATCGCTTCCACCTTTCTCTAGCCCTTAGGAATTCCCTCCGCGAGAAGCCGCTATCTCGTCATTGTGTGGGATGCCCTGCAATGCGACGAACATTTGCCTCAAATACTCAGATATCTTCACTATAAAAAACTCGGCAGCTGCCTTGTTCGCCAATTGCCCCTTTCTCTTGGATATATCTGGGCAAAAGCCCCATCATCGCGATCGAGACTTACAAACTCGGTAGAGCAGCCCTCGCTTTAAGGCTCGAGCAGTGCAACTTCCCTGCGGAGTTCCTAGAATGAATTTTTGAAGTTCGTCGGGCCGGTCACACGGGGCGCCTTATCTCTTTCCCCCTCCATTCGTGATGCGAGGCTTATCCCAGGTGAACATGCCGGAATACAATTGCATGCTTCTCTAGCACACAGATCTCATTGAAGTTCCGAAGAAGGAACCCACATAGGGTGCTGGTCCCAAGGCCAATCATAATTCTCCGGCCTTTAATAATTTTCCGTTGTCGCAGTGAACTTCTCTATGAAGGGAGCCAACTCTTTCATAGACAATCGAGCGATCTCATTAGCATCTTCGCTCTCCCATCTGAACTTCGGTACCTCCGTGCCCGACCAAATCGAGATTTGGAGGGTTTGTCCAATGTAACATAATCGCTGTATGAATGCGTTGCGTGCCAGAAGTGAGTGAAACACGGAGATATCCTCGTCAGATAGCTCTTGGAAAACGCGACCAGATATCCGGAATTTTTCCTTGTCGCCCCTGTTTGGAGGAACAAGACATAAGAGTCCTTCAAAACTGCCACATATTCTTTTCCATCTTCGGCCTTCTTGCAGATAGTTATTCAACTTTGTGCGGTTCGTTCTATTGTTCTCCCACCTAAGATCATTTAGGAGGTTTGTAATGGTTACTGTGTCCGCACGCACCCGACCATCCTTCCTGCCATCTATCACTTCAGCTAGCTTAACCTTCGCGAAGCGGTCCAAGAACTCGTTCAGGTGTGACCTTTTCTCTAAAGCACTAAGAGTCTTTACGAGGTGCACAGCGGGAGCTCTACCATCGGTATTATCAAAAAGAGGGTTCGAACGACCTCTCCAGCCGTAGATCAGAGCACACATGTGATGAAATGCCTCTTCCCCACAAACGGCATCCAGAAGAGTACCCATTTCAGGAGTAATTGCAGTTTTTCTCGCCTGAGTGTCGGCAAAAACTGCTTTCCTCTTCGATGGAATAACTTTTGGCTTCACAAATTTGACTTTATCCAACGCCACGCAAGCCCTCTGGCTTCCTGGAACCTCAGCCAAAGGGGCCTTCAAGTTTTGAGTTTGTGACGCGAGCTCTGAGACCACGATATTTTGACCCGGGAGCGAGGGGAAGTAGGCGTGCTCTACTTGCTCAGGTGCAACTCTTGGGACTGAATCTTGCTGTGAACTTTCAGAGATCATCGAAGACACCTGCACTCGCTCAGACCGACTTGGTGAGGAAGCATCACGCTGAAGTTCGGCTTCAGCGCCATGATTTGCCTCCGACGCATCGCTTGGCGAATTGCCCTTGTCTGTGTTTGATCGTACATCGAGCGTCTTCTTGACACTCTTTATATCTGCCGAAATCTCATTGAGTTGCCGAACAATTTCCTCCACCCACTCTGGTCGCCCACCCGGGAATTTAGTATGTACTAATTGGCGCGGCTTGGGGTGTTCATTGGTAAAAGATTTTCGGATACGGTTGAATGCGTGCGATAATTTCACGAGTTGCCGCTCAAGACCTTCTAGTTTCTCTGTGAGGTCTGCCATCGCAAATTTTGAAGAAACCAAGCTGATAACAATCGTTTTGCCAAGACCGTGTTGCTGAGACCGATACTGAAACCTTCGAAAACTGTAAGTATGCAGGTCGGGTCGGATACTACATATTCCGGTGGGAAGTGCCTTGGATGACCTTAAGTTGTTAAATGATGCAAATGGCCGAAGCGGAAGCCCATCGTGTGCGTAGGAGAATACTAGCTTGAATGCGCAGTAATTATCGGAATGTAAGTATTATATTAAAAATATTGAGGTTGAGAGCAAGAATCCCGTCTTTTCTCACTAATTTCTATGATTACGTCTCCTGGTCCTTACGCCATACTCGCGAGTATGGCGCAACTTGCCAACTTTTAGAAGTGGCAGCAACGAACAGTCAAGTGACTCAGTTGATACCAATTTCGTGAATATCAAAAATATAAATGGGATCTGTACTAGAGAGGAAATGATTGATTCCGAATATGGCAACTACTTAGTCCTCACTTTTAGGTGAGTGAGAGGCAAAGCTACGTCCTTAGACGTGGTCGCCTTCGCCTTCGTATCCCTGAGTCTCCAGTCAGTGTAGATCCTTTAGATATACCTCTGGCCATCTTTGGCGAGTGTGGGTGAAGCGTCTTCACGTTTCCACTGATGCACTAGGTGGTTAGGCTCACGGTCAAGTCTAAAAGTTTGATGGCCTGGCTGTTCAAGGGGCGTGTGCTGCAAATAGTCAAAATTCGTCTTCGATGCACATATGCTTACTGTATGAGACCGTGTCTAAGTCGATACCCGGAAATCGTCTACTTCAGTTGAGCAGTACAGCTTACCAGTGGGTTGACTCTCTTGATATCTTTTCGGTGCGAGGCTAGTTAGTGTACCAGTTGCAGCTGTGACATCACATTTTACTGGAGTCAAGAAAAACTTTTCATCTACTTCTCGGAAAGTGGAAATTGGCACTCAGGACGGCGCTCAACAAAGGTATACTGAAATGGCGTTGTCAGTATCATCAATCCAGCGTCGAATTCTTATTTATTAATATTCACGAACTAATCAGAGTAACCGGAAGCGTTGCTGACTTCTATAAATCCTGACTGTGCCGGCCGAATGAAGATCTCTTTTATCATTCCACGACGATGGATTGCTAGGATCTGGACAAGCCATCTAAAGATTGGGCTCCAGTATTGCCCGAGTCGGACCCTAGAGTAGACTCGCCTCGAGCGTTTACTAATTAATTGCCAATTTGCCTGCCACGCTCAGCTCCATCTCAAACGGCGAAGTTACCATATGACGAGCACTCCAATTATCAAGTTAGTCACGGATACAACCATATATAGCCAATCCCAACGCTTCTGCCATGATGTAAATATACCTCGCGCCCCAGAGAAGATTTTAATCCCAGCCAACTGAAACAACAACAAGCCAGCTGACCCGGGTGGCCCAGACTGATCACTTCATTGCCATTTCAGCTGTGCTATTCCCACCCTTGTATTCGCCCTTGCATCTATTCTCCCGGTCTGAGATATGTTCGGGAGCTTCTTCCTCTGTTGCGCCCTTCACGATGGTGGGCTCCTCCCTGAGGTTCTTCTTGACACTTCGCCACTCCATGAAGAGGGCACCCAGGATAGAAATGCATGCCAATATGAGCGCAATTCGAAAGCTCACGCGAAGCGAGTCATTATAAGCATTAAGACCTGCTAAATGGTCCTCCGGAGGTATCAAATGGAGAAGCTCAGTAGCGCCAGTATTTTGAATCTGCTCGGAGGTGACGTTGGGAAACTTGGCAAAATAATTTGTCAACTGATTATCAAGCGCAGACTGGCCGACCGTAGTGAATATTGAGCCAAAGACTTGCTGTCCAAAAAACATAAGTGATGCCCCAGTAGCAACGTCCTCGCGCGGTAACACTGTCTGTGCAGCCATATTCGGCGCTTGTGCACAACAGCCAAGCCCGAAACCATACAAAATTTGAAAGCCAATCCACCTACTTTTAGATGTGTTGACTTCGAGGGTAGTAAGAAACCCGCTACCGATGGATGCGACACAGACGCCAAAGATTAGGAATGGTGTATAATAGCCGATGCGGGAAACCAATTGGCCGGTGACGAGGGTTGATACAATAAGAGGGATAACCATGGGAAGTAGGTAGATGCCGCTTCTGATGGCCGACACATTCTGTATGGCCTGAAACCAGAGAGGTAAATAGTAAACTGGGGGTCTGGCGTTAGCTAATTTTGGCGCATTTCTTTGAGCAGTCAATACTTTACCCAGCATGACAATATGTCCACCCTGGCAACAGCTTACCCAGAAGCCAGAGAAGACACTGCGTTGTGTAAATATTCGAGGTGGTAGCGTAGCGGTCTCCGGCCAAGCAACCTGGATCAATGCAAATGCAAACAAAAGTACTCCTGCAAGCACAAGCAATGCAATAATACGCACTTCGCTCCACTAAATCCAGTGGTCAGCGCTCATTATAAAGGCAGAGTGACAAAGCCGTGTGGCTCCCAAGTTCTCACTTACAGCATACCTCGTTCCACCCCATTGCAAAGCTAGGCATAAGCACACTACTCCAAGGACAAGTACAAGCACGCCCGGTAAGTTAAGGTGCCTCAACTTCTCTGTAAAAGACTTTGGCGTGGTGACTACATCCTGAATATCTAGTAAAAAGAATATGACAACTAATACCACCCCTCCCAACGGGAGATTGAGATAGAAACACCATCTCCAGCTGACATTCGTGGTAAAAGCCCCACCAATGAGGGGACCTGTTATCGAAGAAACACCAAAAATAGCCCCGACCATGCCCTGCCATTTTGGACGGTTATGAAGCGGAACGGCGTACACAATAATAACCAGCTATAGCACATGTGATTAGCAAAACAATTTAATGCCTTTATAATAGACGGATTATTCGGGAACAAAGTGTGAAAGATATGGAACGATGAAACGTACGACACCTGACATAACTCCTCCGGAACCGAATCCGGCGACAGCCCTGCCAATGATAAGTGCCACCGAGCTTGGTGCAGCGCCACAGATTGCAGAGCCCACCTCAAAGAGCATAATGGATGTTAAGAAGACATATTTAATGCGGAAACAAGTATACAGCCTTCCAAAAACTAGCTGGAATGCACAATTGGTGATCATGTAAGCGGTTCCGTACCAGCCAATATCGCCAGCTGAATTGAATTCATTGGTGATCTCAGGGATAGCGGTCGAAACGATGAGACGATCCTGATTAATGTGAGGTAAATAAGCGGAATCTGTTATTGATGAATGGTCCAACTATACCAGCGATACAAGAAACATGCCAACAAACATGGATGTCATTATTAGTATAAGCTTGATGCCCGATGGGTAGGCGATATCGGCATCAGCGATGTCAGATGAGTCTTGCGACACGGTTGCTTCCACTTCACCAGAAGCTTTCTGCGCTGTTTTGCTCATTTTTCGAGGTCGAGTTCGAGTTGTCTGAAAATTTGATGCAACTTCGAGACGAATACTTAAGGGCTGATGACAGAATATTGACAAGGCATGAGTGGGGTGTCGAAAATTTAAGCGTACGGCGGTTGTATGACTAGTTTATTTGTAATTTCTGAGATGCTTGGATAATTGCTACCTGAAAACTTGATAGGAAATATTGAATTTTTTAGAATAAAATATGGTTTAATATTTTCAATATAAAAAATTATACTAAAAAAAAAATATATATATTTTTAAAAAAACGATACCGATAGATAAACCTCTAAAATACACGAGGAAATTAATAATAATAATAAAGAACAATAGTAAACAATCAAACATCAAATGAATAATATTACAAAAACTGAAATATTCCAATATTTACTGGGGGTATTCTAATATATAATATATAATACATTTCGATAAAATTTCCGCAAAGTTATAAATAATTGTAATGTTCAATTAATAAAATTTATATTAGAAAAATATTATTTTATAATTAAATTAAATCAAATATCTGTATAAATTATTATTCTTATTTAAATAAAATACAAATTTTGAATTTTTTTTGTTGTATATGTTTTTCTTCAAAACTATTGTATAGAAAGCCCAAAAAGACCTTAAACATTAATATTATTGTATACTACTCTAGCAAACCAGGGGCCTGCGGAACCCCGATATTATATTCGAGAATGAGTTATCGGGAGCTACTCTTGTAATGAATTTGAACTCGAGCAACGAAAGGCTCGCTGCAAAGAGAATGCCCATCAATGACGACTACTAAAACCGAGAAACGAAGGCTATTATTGCTTATATATCATTGCTAAGCATATAGCCCTACGATTGACTTGCATTAATTTACCACGAGGCTGCTATAAAAACATCTGCACTGTTAATATAGTTGCTATAACGACAAGTTCTAGATTATTTTATTCTCCGACTAAGGGTGACCATCGCCCAGCCTCCACATCTGCTCTGATCTTATCCCTGACCTCGGAAGGCAACCCTTTGAAACGACCGGCATTCTTCATCCATTCTTCCTCACCCGCTGTTGAGACTCGGCCCAAAAAGTCGTTCCAGTAAGGATACCGCCCAAACTTTTTTAGTGGTGGATAATGTACGTCCATCTGTGATTCGAGAGGTGAGCCTACAGTCTAGAGTCTGCTCCAGGATCGATGGATATTTCGAGATGCAGTAATACTTACAAAATATCCCATGAAAAAACAACCGTCCACGAAATCGCACGGGCTTTCAGGTGCTTTTCCTGCCAGCATCTTCGGGAATCCGTAAAGGTCCGTCGTTACTTCCGGGCGTTCGCGGTAGGGGTCCCTCCTACCAGACAGACTCTCGACAAACTCCCTCGTGGAGTTGGTGAATGCGAGAGTTTCTCTGCCCATGTTTTCATTGTGGACCCAGGGGCCACCCCAAAATATCCTAATCCAGACAAAATAGTCGGGACTGACGCCAATCTGCCGCCACCTCTCCCACTCGGAAGGTCGCTGCCCAGCTGGCAAGGCCTGCAGTCGAGCCGCATACTGGGTGGCCACTGCGCCAAAGTATTCATACGTGTAGCGTACGTCGGTACCGCTCAAAAATGCGCGTGGCGCCTGATCCAGTACCAGCAGCAGACCAAGAGCGAGTTCAGGGAAATCTGGATCCAGCGGCGGTGGAAGGAAGCTCAACATGTCTGGCATTTTATCGAGTCCGAGCCGGCTGAGGGCCTTCAGCGCCGCCAACGACTGCTCACGGCACGGTTCAACCATCGGGCCCGCTGCGTTCGAGAACCATACTTTGTGAATCATCTCGCCGAAGTCCAGGGGCTCGGTCTTGCTCCACGGCGCCCAATGGGCTACCAAGAGTTTGAAGAGCTTAGGCGTCAACAGTGTCTTGAGATCTTCCGCCATGGTCCTAAGTTTGAAAGTGCTAACGCTCTGGTAGGTGTCTGAATCCGCTGATAAAATTAGGCATTTGCTGATGGATCTTCGAGCTTGCGCTCTCCGAGGTAGTACGTTTCTGTTTTATACTATTAAGGACTCCCGGACGCGCTGCTACCTAACTTGTGGGCTAAAACTGAGAAATTCGTTATCCCGCACCTCCCTTGACCCCTTGTGCTGGCGATGACACGAAAATTGGAAAATCCCCCCTTTACAGGAGACAATTCAGGCAAGTATAGCACGAGATCTCAAGATCACAGATCCAATTACTGTTGCTTAATGTCTCATTTTGGCGTCTAGACCCAATGGAGTAAGTAGGCCCGAGAATCTGTACGTCAAACAATTGTAATCTTAAATGGGGCTCTCACCAGTACTACTACTTCGATTTTGCTCCCTGCTATTGAGCGGCCGACGATTCGTGGTTGCCCGACGATGCTGCAAGCTGCATGTTACCTTATCTCGTCAGTCAAATATAGATAACTCAAATTGAACCCTATTCCTAGTATCCAAAATTTCTCCAGCTAATATAATACTATTATTCCTTTTTTTTTTAAATGAAATAAATTTATTTAATATTATTTTTTTTTTTTTTTTTTTTTTTCTTTTGAGAACTTGCAACTAGAATTTGAAAATGTTATGATATTAAAAATCTAGGATTGTTTACTCTTATATATAGAAATTAGTATGAATTTTAGTATTTGAATCCTTCTATTCATAGACTCTATAATTATATAAATAATATTAGGCTGATTTATAAATTTTATGTAATATCAAAAAATCTAATTATTGGATTTTTTGAAATAAATAACAAAATATAAATAAATAATAGTTTTCTTCTTAATTTTTTTCTTCAGTCGACAATAATATAAAACAACTTAAAAAATATTCTGATATTTTCCCCCAATTTATTTACTATAGAATCTACTAAGATTATAGTCGAAAATCTTCGTTAATAGAGTTTATTAGCGTTATCAGGGCCTAAATACCCTGTAACTATAATAGCAAAGCCCGGTAAAATACTTTAACAATATATTGAAAATAATTTGGTTGTTGTTAATAGTTAGATGAGGGTATTATTATATGAACAGCCTCGGCGTAAGTATCAAACGCTTTAGGACTCCCCAGGGGGAGTGGGAGGGGTCACAGGCGTTAGACCCGGCTGCAGGGCATTTAGCAAGCCTATAAGCTGCGGACACACTTTTGACGAAGACTTTTGAGCGCGGCATTCATACCCGGCAACTACTCAGCAACAGGCGTAACCCTCGCATGCGCTGAGATTCCTGTGTCAACCCCCCTTTATGTGCGATCCGCATGCAAGTGCATGATTACCTGCTTGAAGCAGCTATTATGTAGGCCGCCTTTTCGAGATAAGAGTTGAAGGATGCAATTTACTATTGAATTTGACAGAAAAAGGAAGCTCATATCATCGTGTTTGACGTGAAGCTGACGACACATGGACTGAGTTCGAACCAGTTGCGGATCTTTGCCGGAGTTACTTAGTTCTCGAGACATCCTCCATGTCATTAGTTCAGCAAGAACTCAAAATGACTTCTTCTGTTACAAACGGTACCAAAAATTATACCAATGGTTCCCACTTGGCTGCTCCCTCGATTGACGCTCAGCCCCAGGTTTTGGAACCTCTGGTCCTGAGCGGTATTCTTGATACATTCCAATACGAAGATACTACTCCAGGCCTTGGCAGAGAATTTACCAACGTCAATATTGTTGATGACCTGTTAAACGCTGATAACGCCGATGAATTGATTAGGGACCTCGCCATCACCAGTAAGTTGGTACAAGACTGACCATTTATACCACTAACAAATCTTCAGTTTCCCAACGAGGAGTTGTTTTCTTTCGTGCTCAGGATAATCTGACTAACGATCTTCAAAAAGTCTTTGTCCAGAAACTGGGTGAACTGACTGGAAAACCCCCAACATCAACTTTGCATATCCACCCGGCTTTCAATAATACATCGGAATTTGGCGTTGATGATGCAAATATCAGCCATATTAGCTCTATCGCCCGTAAATCTTACGCAAAACACGCACCACAGCCTGTTCCAAGAAGATACGATGCAGCCCAGTGGCATTCCGATATTCAGTTCGAGCCGGTTCCAGCTGATTATACCTCCCTTCGACTAACCAAGCTCCCCAAAACTGGGGGCGACACCCTATGGGCATCGGGGTATGAGATTTATGACCGATTTTCAGAGCCATACCAGAAGTTTTTTGAGAGCTTAACAGCGACTTTCATTGGTGATGGCTTTATCAAGGTCGCTGAGTCGAACCCAGAGCTGGTTACGCTCTATGAGCAGGAAAGAGGAAGTCCTCACAATATCGGACGGAAGCTATCTGCTGTTCATCCAGTGGTTCGGACGAACCCAGTCACAGGATGGAAGAGTATCTTTGCTTTGGGCTCATTCACTAAGTACATCAATGAGCTAACGAGGGAAGAGTCCGCGGACCTTCTCAAGAAGTTCGTCAGTGTCATTTATGAAAATCATGATGTCACAGTTCGTTTCAAATGGAGAAATCAGAATGATATTGGTAAGTCACGAAGTTCCAACGCTGAGCGAAAGAGACTTGAAGCTAACATAGTCGCAGCAATTTGGGATAACCGCAGCTTCTTTCACAGCGCAACTTTTGATTACGACAGTCTTGGCGAGAGGACAGGCAACCGTGCTGTGGGAATCGGAGAGATTCCATATTTGGATCCTCATAGCAGATCTAGGTCAGAATTTTTAAAGCAGGCACAGACAGATTAGCAAAGCATCCGATTTTGAAACCGGATGAATAGTACAGAATCAGTCGCCTAGCATGGAATAGCATCGCAACTTAAAAATATTTCAGTTTCATATCGTAAAACTTTTTTCGCTCTTCAAGAACGCCACTGGATTCTGCGACTGGAGAATGATTATGCGCTTTCTAGAGAGGCCAAGGGGCAGAGATAGTGTTCATTGGTCGACCGGTGAGTGCGTAAACATATAAAGCCAGCTGGTTTTCAATTAGTGACGCGATTGGGTGCTCTTCGTAGGCTGGATCCGAATAGGAGATAAAACAGAATGTCGGGGCATTGCCCAGGTGCCATTCCCCTCCGGGTATTCAGTCGACCCAAAATCTGACAGACACGAGGGACACGTAATGAAGCATCTGGTGACGTCCCGTTGGCATCCCCCACTCTTTGTAGAGAAGCGGGAGGATTACCTCTAGTTCTGCGTCGATTCCCGCTAGCTGAATTCCCTCGCCCGCACAGGTAATTTTACTTATCTTGGCTTACCGGTCTACCTGCCACCTTAGGAAGGTGGCACTGGCATGCTCAGATGGTCGGCTATGTGGCTGCAAAGAGTACACGAAGTCATCGTATCACTATCTCTAGTCACCACTTAATTCTATTTGTGCAGGTCTGCTTGTCACTTTAAGCATGACTTGTATATTTTTTCTTCCCTACCCTTATACACCGCGGCGCGTTTTGCCGCGTGGGGTATATAAGTAATATTTGGGGAATCGCAGAATCACTATCTGCCCAATACTTGAACCCTATCAATTTCAGTCATGGCTGCTGTTGCTGTTCAACATGCCCCGGACAATACCTTGGGCCAGACCATCGAAACTCCTGTTCAAAAGACCAAGCCCGCTAAGCACGACGTCTATACGCAGCTGAACTACCACAAGGTTCCCGCTGATGGATCTCTACCGCGTCCAGTTTACGTTGGGTAAGTTTCTCTTACATATTTATATGGTCTCATTTTTTAAAAGTAGGAAAACAGCGAAACAAATCCTGAGAAGCCCCGCACCCCACGCATGGTTACCGTTCACGACATTTCTGGGGAAATAGATGAATACTCCCTTGACGACCATGGCTTCCAATACGTAAATCACGAAAGCAAGGACAAAGACTTCTTCGACGAAGAGAAGATCAAGTCCGAGTACTATCCAGAAATAGAACAATTGTTGAAAGATAGGTAGGTATCCATTTTGTTCGAACAGTGAGATTCATTTTACTGACTGGATTGGGTAGCACTGGAGCATCTCGTGTTTTCATATGGCACCACGCAATTCGCCGTTTAGCCGTAGACAGAGGCGATGGAACTGTTGCTAATGTGTTTGGCCCAGGAAAGAGTGTCCATATTGACCAGTCTTACGAGTGCGCAGAGAACACCGTCAGGTACCAGCTTCCAGATGAGGCCGAGGAGCTTCTCAAGAAACGCTTTCAAATCATCAATGTAAATAAGCATAATATGTCTCTTTCTACTAGAAACAGAAGGCTGACCTCCCTGACATAGGTTTGGCGTCCTATCAAGACTATACTCAGAGATCCGCTCGGTGTTGCAGACGCCAGATCTGTACCTGAGAGCGACCTTGTTCCCGCTGCACGTATTTATCCGGATCGTAAAGACGAGACTTGGACTATCAAACCCAATCCTAATCATCGATGGTACTTTAAGTACGCTCAAAAGCCCGATGAAGTCCTGTTTATCAAGTGTTATGACTCGGTCAATGATGGTCGGGCCAAGAGAATCCCGCACAGTGCATTCTCGGATACAGCCCATGATCATGAACCACCCAGGGAGAGTGTCGAGGTACGGACATTGGTATTTTATGACGAGTAGTTCCCGACATAACAGTCATTGCTGGTCAAGTAAGCATCGATCGGATTGTGTTTCTGGGACTCTGTCTTGTAGAAATGAACACTATTCGAATTCCATCAAAGATTTCGTTTGGTTGCATACCTAGATAGTATCCACCTAAGATTTCTTTCCCCAAGTACTTCAACCCGTTTGACCGTAGCGATGTTTTGTGAATCTCGCCGTTCTTACCTAGATATCTTACTGATGGGAGAAAGGGGTGCACTGCCCGCGTGCTGATGTATTAGACCCAATTAGCAGATCATGCAGACGAATATGTGATTGAGCAAATTTTGTTTCATTGGTGAAATGAATTTCTGAGTATCAAGACTTTTTTGAAACTGACTACGTACCTATGTAAATATTACTTTTATCCTAACAAAAATCATATAAAATATAATTTGCTAGATACGAAATTAACGATTCTAAGTTTTATTTTATACTACCTACCTAATAAGTATATAATAAAATAACAAGGAATTACCTAGATACCTACCTAGGTACTCTATAGGTCCCCAGAGCTATATATTACCTAGTACTTATAATATAGATATTATACCTAGGTGATTGGAAAATACATATATATTGAGAATAAAAGTTTAAGTACTAAGAAAAATAGATCTTACCTAGTATCGGAATATTTTTCAACCTACCTAAGTACCTAGGTAGTTTAGCATCTATATCCGAACTTATACATTTGGACGAAAATCGGATACCTATCTATATAAGAATCTTTATTTAGTCCCTAGAGGGTAGAAATATTGTTTGTTTATTTTATTACCAGATTAATAATTTAAGAATACCTACTTACTTAGTGGATAGATCCTCAACTTACAAGATTATCCTGATATATACGTACCTACCTAGTAATAGATACCTCCAGCTAGAACTCGAAAGTTTCCAATGTTCTTTTTCAAGATTCTAAGTTTCATAGAAAACAAAACAATATAGTAGCTAGGTACGTTAGTAATACATACTTATATTATTTGATTTGGGATATATCTGGAACAAAATTATCTAGGTAGCTACCTAGGTACTATTATTTTCTTCAACTTAGAAATTAGTATCGTTTTCGAATGCAAATTTAAGATATCTTTTTTGGATTTCAGAAATCTTCGCCTATTCTTCCGTTCAACCTACCTAGGTAGGTAGGTAGAGGGTAATATCTGAGCTATAAAATCTGAGATCTTTTGGGATTGCGGGCGAGTTTGGCCGAGAAGAGGGGAGGGGGGATCTACCTAGGTAGTACCTAGTGATTGGAATTACCCAGGTATACAAGATCTGATACCTATTTTTGTGATTATCTATTTCAAGTAGAGGTACCTATAACTTCAAGGAATTGTAATTTAGACTATCTAGGTACCTAGATACAAGCGATCTTGAAAGATGATAGTGTATAGGAAGGTGTAAGATTGAATGTAGTATTGTAGGCAACTATAATATAGGTATATACAGATATGAAAAGTGGTTATTACCTACCTAGGTATAATGAATCACACACAACGCCCGTCTTGGAACCTACCTACCTTATAATTTGCTGATTGATCCTGATGGCTCAGATTACCTAGGTATAATGTAAGATTGCTAACTGTAATTAGTAGTCTAACTACCTAGGTACCTATGATCTGAATCCATAATACACTCTGCCAGTACAAATATTCTATTTTCCCCTTATTGATTCAACCACCGAGACATTGTAGGTCATAACGCCTCAATTCATACTGTCAGGTAGTAGAAACTATGGAAAAGCGCGGCTCTAGAATGACTATTCCGGTATGCCTCGATTTCTTAACGCGTCTCTCACGGCAACCATTGAGAGGGCTCTTCACGTGACACCAAGATTGAATTCTGCCGATTCAACATTGCCAAAGATCCTTGCCGACTTTCCGCAATCTCGATCGCTTTTCTTTTCTTCGCAATAGATGCATCAAAGTCTCTTCTAACTTGGAGAACAGTATCAATATGGCGTATTTCGAGCGGCTTCTTCTCGAATCGAGCAAGGGTCTTTGCGGTGTTGACCGCATTAGCGATTTCCCTGCCATTGACTTGGTCCCTGACCAGTTCGTCTATCGCTTCATCCAAATCAATGGAGATTTCCGATGGCGGGATGGAATTCAAGCATTGTTCCCAAATCACGCGGCGCATCTGTACCTGTGGAGGAGCGTACTCGATCGCGAGATGTATTCGGCTTTGCATTGCCAAGTCAAAGATGGTGACCCGATTTGACGTCAAAAACACGATACCAGAGAAGTATTCTAGATGCCGGAGGAAAACTGCAGATTTGGATTAACTTTGTTAATTTCACGGGAAGTGATGTCATCTACCGGCTACTAGAGCATTACGTTGTCCTCCATCATTGGGTGTGTCTTGGCGGGCCTCGAGGAAGACATCGGCTTCATCTAAAACGACGATGGCTTTCCATATGGTGGCATATTCGAGGATTTGCTTTAGGCGGTATTCAAAATACCACGGGCGATCGTATTTATTCAGCTCGCCCATAGTAGTAGAAAGCAAGGCTTTCCCAGTCATCTCTGCAGCAGATTCTATCAATATTCAGGTTAATGCGGTCCATCATCCAAGCATGATTGAATCAACTTACCTGCCGTCAAAGTTTTTCCGGAGCCGGGCGTTCCATGAAGTAATATCACAAGTCCCTTGCCTTTCTGTTGAGGCTGGTCGCGAGCTTTGTCAACAAATGTATGCGAAGTCACCAGCGCTTGAAGAAGTAATTTCTGGCTATTTCCGACCACGAGCGAATTGAACAGATTCTCATTCCATTCAACTTCCTGGATTTGGTCGATATAAAATCTACACCACTCTTTTCGTGCCAGCGAAAAACCGTACGCAAAAGGTGGACACTGGATGGTGCTAGACTGCTTACCATAGTCATCGTAGTCATCATCTGCCAGGTGCGCACTGATGGCGACTTGCTCCAAGTGATTTTCTTCTTGGAAAGTCTTGCGATCAATAATTATTCGTCCAGATTCCTAGCGAGTGTATTAGTTTAGTATTTCTCCGGAGACGGTCGAGAAGCGTAGCTACGGTATATGGAAGCCAAACACCCGGCCAGTCCGCCATATCGGGATCATAGAAATCCATTGGCGGGTCTTTCAGATACTGGGCTAGTCCATCGTATTTCTTCACAAGCACTCCTTGAAGTTTCATGAACTTTTTGCCGCGATCTAGCAGCTCATTTTCAAGATTACCTCTGCCTTTCAGGAATTTGCGGGGAAACACCTCAAGGTCAGTGATGACCGCAGGATTTTCGGCCGCAAAGTTGCGCTTCTGGTAGATTTTGAACACTCGATTTGCAAGACCGACGTGGATACCATCGTAGTCTGTGTAGGTGCAATGAACTTCAAACCATTTCCCGAGTTTAGTATTCTCTTCGTAAGCGGTCTTTGAAACGGTCAGAAGCCAGGGGTGCTCATCGGGTGAGGTGTATTGCAGGTCTCCAGGGCGGAACAGTGTCCATAGCTGAGCGAAGATGATCTGATTCTTTTTGACCATCGCGTCACAACGTGTTTTGGCTAGCCCAAGCTCAGACTTCATGAAATCAAGGAGCAGAGCCAAGTGCATGCGAGCGGTGTCATCTTTGACTGTTCGTTTGTACTCCGCGATATCATCCCAGTAGTGAAACAGTATCCTGAAGGGACTCTCAAGCTCGAAGGGCTCTTCAAAGTCAGAAGGGACTGTGGGGTATGGCCCAATGAGATCCCGGAAGGCTTTGAGGATGTGTGGAGAATTAATTTTCAACTCAGTACTCTCGAGAGCGTTTTTCTCAGTGAATATTTTCCTTGAGACGAGGGCATAAGAGTTGTCTTCATCGAATAAGTCGGGCTCGAGACCATCTTTCACGACGGTCTCCTGGCGGCCGTTTTTGTATCGCTGTTGGGATGTTCTGATCTCACATTTCTCTCCGATTCCGGGCGTTTTGAGGGAATCTATGTCTTGAATGCCGATTTCCGCCATGGTGTGCAATTGAAGTTTTCGAGCTTTGATGAACCAACCAGATACAAAAACATTGACTTCTCTGCGCGAAAAATTGGATGAGGCGGGCACCTGCACCTGCGCCTCCGGCTAACTCTTAACGGCGGTGACCCCCTGTAAGTTCGCGAACAACAGCGACAGGACGCCTTTCATTCGCCGGACGCGCAGGGGGGTCAAACGCTTGGTTTTTCAGCTGATACCCGTCGCATGCGATGCTTTTTTCAAACAAGCAGGATACAAGACAACTGCAACTGCGTGTTTTATTATCCATCTCCCACAAGATTGAAGGCTTTGAATGCGTTGCTGGGAGAAGTAATGCCTCCAAACGCTCCAGTCTATCGCCCCGAGGCACCCTCGGGCCCTTCGCACACGGCGGGCGCTCGGAAGCCCAACGCCTTTGCCCGCGCCATCGATTCTTTCCTCTCGGATATAAAACGTAACGAAGATGTCAAGAGCCCATTTTATAAAGAAGTACTATCCGAGCTAGGCAAGATTGCACTTCAAGATGATTCTGCCCAACAAAATCAGCGCGCCGCGCAGAACTTGTCGGTATTCATTCAGGAGATGGACAGTCGCAAGAGGCGCGACAGCAAAGTCATGCGATTTGGAGAAAAACTACGCCCTCTAGTGACAGGCTTGGCACAGTTTACCACAGCTGCAGACATTGCCATCCAAGCCGGGCCATCCGCTGCAGTTGTTCTTTATAGTGGTGCTCGCCTTCTATTACAGGTATACTGTATTCCTGTTCAAATGAGCTCAAGTTACAGATAGCTGATCCTGACCACAGTTAGCTCAGAATTTCTACAGATGTTTTGACAGAGTACTCGATATTCTGGCCGAGGTCGGAACCCTTTTGCGATGCTACAGGCTTTTCTCGACAGCTTACGACACCTCTGAAGATATGCAAGAACTACTTGTTGAATCTTACAAAAACATCGTGGTCTTCTGGCAAAGAGCAGCGAAACTATTAAGCCGGAAGAGTAAGTGCTGAGAGTGTTTTAGAGCATTCAGCGTGAAAATCTTCCAAAGTTCAAAGCCATTCTGAAAGCCGACAGCTTGATTACGTCGCCGATTATGCTGTGTAATACTATGCTCACATTTTATCTAGGCTACAAAATAGTTTCAACGGGGCTTTTGAAACCTCTGGATACTGAGTGGCAGAAATGCCATGAGGGTCTTGACCGTGATTGCAACAGAGTTCGAGCACTTGCACATGCGACAGAAGCCGACTTACAGAAGCAAAGAGATCTTAAGAACGGGCAGCTACGACAGAGTTAATATACACCCCATTAACTAATGACATTTACTAATAGCCCTCCAGGGGAACAGCGGAAACAGGTTGTCCAGTGGCTTAAAGGTGGTGAAGACGACACTACGCTTGATGTGAGAATAGATCTCCAGAAACATCTAGAGTTCCACCATGCTCATACCGGGGAATGGCTTTATGAAGACCCCATCTTTGTCGACTGGCTTGATAGTGATTCGAATGCGAGGTTGTGGTACCATGCAGGTCCTGGGTCTGGAAAAACAGTTTTGGCCTCTACACTCATCGGACACCTGCAGGCCCGCGGATTCAAAGTGGCCTATTTCTTCTACTCTTTCAGTGATCCAAAGCGGAGAAAGTCTATCACCGCAATGAGATCTTTAGCTCTTCAGATCCTGACACAGACCCTTGAAATTCCGGACCAGGTCATGAACTTATATGAAGCTGATGCGGCAAACCATGTTTTCACTCTCAGCAATCCTCGAACAGCCGTTCTAGTTCTCCAGGCCTTCCTCAAATTACCAGACCGAATACACATTATTCTCGACGGTCTGGATGAATGTCATGACGGGCCTCTCATGCGAAGTACTCTTTCTCATTTCATGTCTACGCATACTTATGGGATCGTAAAGTGGTTCTTTACCAGCCGAAATGAGCATGAAATTCGGATCATGGCCCGTCAGCTCCAGGTAGCGGAAATAGAACCGTCTCCTCCATTGGTGATCAGGGATATCAAGAGATATCTGGAAGAGAAAACCACACGAGACGAGCTTCCGGAGTGTTGTGTCGAGGGTTGGGCAGATGCATCGGAAGCCAACTTCTTATGGATTAGTCTGATGCTTAATATCATGGTTGGAAAGGACTTGACGTGTGAAGAAGACATTGCAGAGGAACTAGAGAAGTTTCCAGCGGGCTTAACGGGCTGCTACCTGCGTAGTCTAGAGCAACTCCTCCTCAGATCCAAGCAGCAACAAGAACTTGCCAGGAAAATATTTGCTCTGCTGGTCGTGGCAGAACAACCACTGCATCTGAGCGAATTATCAAACGCGCTTGGTATTAGGGAAGGGGCGGAGGATTACTCTGCGCAACGTGTGCCGAAAGACGATCTCATAGAAGATCTTTGTGCTCATCTGGTGATATTCGACCGCATTTCCTGTGGCAATGAGAAAGATCCTCTTTTGAAATTAGCCCACAAATCGGTTCAAGACTTCTTTAACCAGGATCCTAATTCCCTGGCTCTCCCGGTCCCAAATGGCCTTCGACCATTTTTCGTGATCCAAGAGGTAGCTAATTTAGAAGTTGGGAAAGCGTGCCTTACGTATTTGAGCTATAAGAGGTATCAGGAGCCTCCCCAGGATTTCAAGCTGCTCCTCGACGACGACCATGCGTTCTTGAGATATGCAGCAACCTTTTGGTTTCGACATTTGATGCGCACGAATCATTCCCATGAACTTTTCTCTTTAAATGAGCAGTTCATTCGCAGCCCTAACTTCTGGACTTGTCTGATGGTCCAATGCAAAATTGCCCCTCATTTGTTTGCCCAATTAATGGAGACACAAGACGGTCATTATCGCTTGGACGCTGGACGGGCACTGGGACCTACTGCGCCAGGTGAACAGAGGTTGAATTATGCCTTTCCACTTCCGGATTGGCTAGATGAGTATGATCCCTGTGGCCCAATTTTGGCAGAGGAATTTTTTTGTTTCATAAAGGAGTGGCACGCTGTGCTGACTTCAAATCCGATGGCGTTGAGCCAATGCATACGAGACCTCACCGGAAGCACTTATCCATGTCGCAATCCTTCACAATCTCAAGGCATTAAAATCCTACGATTTTCACAGTCTGATATTGACCAAAACACCTCGAAGATTTTGTTGCGGGATTTGAGAGTCGAGGGGCCGGACCTTCAAGCCACTCTGACCCAGCAAGAACACGGCGGCCAAGGAAATCTCGCTGCCTACGAAGTCTGCATGAACAAAGCTTTTACTGCAAGACAACCTTCCCAAGAGGTGATTACTGAGCAGCAGTTTACGACGTGCTCGAATAATTCCGATCTTCAATTAATCACCAAAGGTGACAAGGGAGATCTGTCCCTTTGGAAGCTCCAACCAGACAGCCTCAGTCTCACATTGGACAACGGTTTGCAGATTAAACAATATGAGGGGGCTGGGGGAATAGAAAAACTCAACCAATCCTCAGGAGATGATGAATTGTTTACATGGGCAAAGAGATCAGTATCTTCGATGAACAACGGAAACGTGGTATATGGTTTCCACTGTTTCAAAAGTGCACATCAAAAACACCCCGAAGAAGATTCGGGATATGGCACTTCAAGTTCAGATTCTAACTCAGAAGACGAGTCACATGATGAGTATGAATCTGAAACGGAAGGAATGGCTCTTGAATCTCATTGTCTTCTCCTAATCTCCCATGCATATTCGCCGATCTGGGTTTCCTGGAAAAGTGACTCTCGAGTAGAGATGCAGGTTGAAATCGCATCTCACCCAACTGAGCCAATTGTCGTTTGGAGCCACAGCGCATTTGAGCTTCAAGTTACTGATCTACAGACTGGACAGACGAGATCTGTGATACTCCCAGAACCTGTGGATATCCAAGTCCGCGCTGCATCTGCTGTTCGTAAAGGTGAGTGTCAAAGAATTATAGTTCCAATCATCCTCGAAACTCACATGCTTAGATTTGCACTTTTCTCCTGATGGGAAAACTCTCTATTATCTTGTTACATCGTTCACCAATAACAAAATTGGGGCCGTCTGTGCCATATCCGTGTCTTCATTCCACTTCCCAGACAACGTCGATACGCTCCAAGACTTGAACCGCTCACATCTCAAGCAACACATAACCCATCAGATGCCGAAACACGTCAAAGAATTATCACCTAACTTTATTCTCACCCATTGGACACCCGACTACCTTTATTTGGCACTACCTGTGCTCTCCTCAAATCCGAAGATTGTGAGACTGGCTCTTGGACCACCTGCACCAAATCCTCCCTCTTTCGGATTCAAGACGTTGCAGCACCCTATATACTTTCCAACCTCTACGCCTCATCGGAATCCACGATTCTATATCCACTCCTTAAAATCGACAGGCTTGAGTCGCAGTCCCCAGTATCTTGTTTTGGCGCTCGACCCAGATATTCCGGCAAAGTCAGATCAAAAACAGACAGGAACTGTCCCCTCCCCGGTCCTTATTATTTGGTCCATTTCCGAAAAAAATTACTGGCGCGATTGGAACTCCGATAAAGATGAGTATTCTTCTGAGCTTAGGAAGGGTCAGAATACGTACGAGATGCTCAGAGGAACTTTCGTGAATTCCGAGCAACGGTTCAGCATACCAATTCGTAGTGGGTTGGATTGGACAAAGAAAGCTTTTGTATCCTGCGCATGAAAGAATGTTGGACCCTCGTGCCTCGCGACCCCGTTCGCTACTATGTGGCTTAAACTACATAGGCAGGTAATCCCATCATCGGAACTCGATGGGGTCATCCATTCTACTCGCTTAACTGAAAAAGGGCTCGCGATTGTGACGAGTGGGTTGATTTTCAGATTTCACTCTTCCAAATTGACTCAAACCCTTACGTGCTGAAGAATTGACGAGTATACACAATAAGCAGATCATTTTAAAAATCTTACAGGAAGGCAGCGCTTTCTTCGGCCTCCGACGTACTTGCATGCGATATGGAAAGTAATATTATACATTCTCTTCACTCTCCAATCTATTGTGACAACTCTAAAAGCACGAAAACAATTCGCGAAATTAATGAACCCACTCTTCCCTCCTCATGACTTGCCTTGTCCATTCATCCAACCTTTCTGCAAGTTTCCCATCTTTCGCCGCACCGCTCTGCCACCTCGGCTCTAAACATCGCCGGAATACCTCGAAATATGTGCCACTCTGCTCCGCCTTCATATCCCAACTCGCTACACAAAACAAACTAGTATAAGACCCCTTATCGGCAGGCCACATTAACCCAAACTTACCTAAGACCATGAGAACATTCGTCATACCCGACCCCGATTCCCCCACCGACGTGGCGAGGTTCGTCTCAACCAGACCTGGATGCACGGACGAAACCCAGATCTCACCCTCCCCGTTTCGCGCACTGGAAGAACCAGGGCCGTATGTCTTATGTAGGGTCTTGGTGTGCAGAATGTTGGCGAGCTTGCTCTGTCCGTACCGCGTCAAGGGGCTACTATCCTTGAGTGATAGGTCCTCGAAATTAATGCCGCCCTTCGGGGCGCTCAAATGGCCCGATGAACTGAGGTTGACGATGCGCACGTTACCAGGAGGAAGTTTCTTGGCAGTCCGTAGCATCAAAGGAAGCAGGTGCTCTGTCAAAATCCAGTGCGCAAGGTAATTGGTCTGCCACTGTGCCTCGTGTCCGTCGTTGGTCATTTCGAAGGGTGTCGCCATGATACCTGCGTTATTGACTAGACCGTGCAGGGCTGTTTCGAGGGCGAGAAAATGATTAGCGGCAGCGACAACGCTGGCTAGGTCCATGAGATCCATTTGCAGGAGATTAATGTTGACCGAGAACGCCGGGAACATTTTTCTGATGTTGGCAATGGCTGTTGTGCCCTTTTCTGCGGATCGAGCACACATATAAACGTGGGCGCCATGTTCCGCCAGATGGGCGACGGTGTGATACCCTCTACGGTTTGGTGAGATTAGCGATTCGGCCATGGTGACGGGGACAGGTAAGACTCACATGCCGGAGTTTCCACCTGTGACTATGAATACTTTCCCCTTAAGATCGGGAAGAGTATCGGGGTGAAAAGGCATATCAGCAAGGCGCAGACGTACGTTAGTCAAGGTATGAAGGTGTAATGGTAAGAAATAAAGCGATGTTTTAGATTGGGTTCTATGTTCTCGATGAGAGGAGAAGATGCCCTAAAAATGAAGTGAGGTGCTCCTCTGATTTTATACTGCTTTTCTTGAATAACGTCCGAGAGACTGATACTTGTCCTTACAGGATGTTAGTCCGATTACCAGATATTCTGAAGTGAGCAAGTTGCATGGCGCTAGACCAATCAGCACATTCGACCTGGACGTATGAAATGAAAAGGCGCCTTGAAGAGGCATGAGTGAGCGAGTGAGCCAGCTGCATGAAACATGGGGCGAATCTCTTGATGTTGAGAAAACATAATTTCGTGTTTGTTAGTTCCATGGCGCGGACATCCACGTCGAAGCCCATAAATCCTGATCCACAATATGTGAGCAGATTGCATGACACTAGGCTGGCTTAAGTTAAATAATGTAAGAGTGACCAATGATGTCGTGCCGTCATGTAAGCCTTGGCTGTCTGCGCCTCAGTCGCGGCACGGACTCACCTGAACTTTTGTGAGCAGACTGCATATTTTGAACACCATTCATCATCGATCTCATCATCATCGAAACTGCGATCCTAACCCAGACATTCGCCAGAAAAATTCGGTACAGTAGCATAGCACGATGATTAGTATGTATCAATATCAGCCTACGAATGGAGGCTCAACAGCGCCAAGCATCCTACTCGAGCCAATGCCACAGTGCGCTGAGGTATGTACTCGTAGCAGGTTGCATTCAATCGCCGAGGCCACAAGATTTACTCACTGCGTACAGGCCATAAGCAGGGAAGACGATTGGACTGGAATCAAGGATGCCGCAACACGCAGACGAGCACAGACGAGACTCAATATGAGGGCATACCGTGAGTAACAGATCTTGATTCATCCTAGTTCCTTGGTCTAAATATGAAGTTAAGGTTGCGGAAGTATCAATACTAACCTTTTATTAGGAAAACGTAAAACCTTAGCGAAGAAAATTGAAGAATGCAGTACCAAAAATGGGGCGCTGATTAAATCAGAAGCCCTAGTAGATTGCTGGGACATTGAACAGCAATCTATCTCCACCGTCCCAGCATCTCGTATTAAACAATTGTATAATGCGAGAAATCCCTTGCTTCCAGATCAACGTAGAAAAGAGCACTTTAAACTTGTCTTCCCGCTCTGTCCAGATCACTTGATCACGCTCCTTCAATTCAACGCCCTCCGCGCCCTGGCCGTCAACCGGTCTCTAATCTCGGGCATTCTTGTCACGCCGCTCGATTGTGGTATCGATGAGGAAGTTATCCACGTCATCCCTTACCCTACCAAGCCCGAAACATTGCCTTCCGCACTCCTGCCCACCTCTCTTCAACAAACGGTGCCGCATGGCGACTGGGTTGACCTGTTCCCATGTCCGGATGCACGAGACCGGCTGATCCAGGCCACCGGCACCTTCGATGAGGACGAGCTGTGGGCGGACTGCAGCGGCGGGTTGTACGAAGGCTTTCCTGACGACGAAGTCGAGCGACGCGGTATTATTGCGTGGTCGCCGCCCTGGGATATCACGGGGTGGGAGATGTCAGAAGGGTTTCTGAGGAAATGGGGATGGCTATTCAAAGGATTGCCGGGGCCGTTGGAGGCCACAAATCGATGGCGGATGGCGAGAGGTCAGGAGCCACTTTCCTATTCTAACTGCATGGCACGTGCAACGGTGTGATCTTTGTCTTGTCTGGGCACCTCTTCTCATCGATCAAGATGGAGCTTTGACCTATAAATCATCACTCACAATTGTACCTAATTCGTTCAAGTAAGGATTAAGGGGCCACGCTCGTTTTGCTGGTTGAGAAAACTTGTTTCTTACATTACAACCTTAACTGCTAGTCTGTCCTTTCTTCCAGGCCCCCAAATGCCGCCAAACATTATTGCCAATAGGAACAGGCCGATTTCTTGTATCCTTCAATTCTCCGCTTGAAAAGGATAAAATGTTCGTTATGTGAATAGCATATCTCTCGGCAGCCTATCTCGCTCGTAAGAACGGTAGCCGACAACAAAGTGGAGTCAAACATGCTCGAGAACAATTTAATGGTGTAGGGACTTTCCACTAGTTTTGAGACGAAGGACAATTCTCAGATAGATGTGAAATACAGCAGCTTTAAGCGAGGTAGTAATCACAGCACATGTCCCCTCCCTCTCGCCAAAAGCTCGGACCCAGGGACGTGCACTAGAAGCCCCCTAGAAATAGGGTGGGTGTCAGGGCGCAGAAGCTTAAATTCTAGCCAGTATCTGCCAAATCTAGCGAGGAAAACACTGTAAATCCCGCTTTTTTATGTTGGGACACAACCACCGTGCTCGGATCCCTTTTGACACAGACGACACACGGGCAAAGAGATACATCGAGGTTAATTAGACAAAAGATTTCAAAATGCATGGCCAACAATGACAAAACAAGATGACGCGTTTGATATAAAACTTCGTCGGTATTTGCACGCGATTTCGGTCATGGTACAATATCTGGTCAAAGTCGATGAAATTGGGCAACATGTATGTGGAAAAAATGGAGGGGTCTACAAGCGAGAGTCTGCAAGTCGAATTTTGACGAAGCATAGGTATGGTGACGTTTCCATTTCGTCGTGTCTTCCCAGACAATTATGGTGTAACTGTCAGGCAATTTATCCGCCGCCGCGGGGTGGGAATCCCTGAAGGCGGCTGGATTGGCGATCACATGAAACACAATATGCACGGCCCGATTGCCGAGCGTAATACCGTGGTTTACTTAGGAAACTGGAGCGAGTTCTTCCGAGCGCACGGGTGTTCGCTGCATACCTATCTAGGTGGGTAGCGGCTCCCCATTGTAGGTAGAGGAGGCGTGGCCGTTAGAAATTTCTTGCGACAACTGACTTGATGCTGGCTTATAGCCAGAATTCAAGGAGAGTGAAGAGGGATAGGAAGAACTGAAGGGATGAAATTCCTAGTCATGGCTTCGAAGTTGGTTGTTAAAAGACCCATGAAACTGTAGTTTCACAGAGTAAAGGCTAGCATCTCAGGGGTCATCTCAGACGTTAGAGATATAGTGAGCGGGATGCCCCATTGAAACCTCTATAGCCTTTACCGAAGGGACTGATGGGTGCTGTAGTTATAGTGGCGTTCAAACACCTCATACTTAGCCTCTTATAGCGCCCTACAAGACATTTGATGAATGACGTCTGGGAATGAAGCGACGGAAGTGCCGGCGCTAAAGGTCCAGCGACTTTCAGCTGAGAGTTCTAATTTCTTGAATTTGAGTACATTTCGTCTTCGTAGATCTCGACCATTCCTTAGATGATCAGGTCTATAGCTCTCTGTTGTACATGTGGATATCAGCACATTCATACGAGTCCTAGATGCTGCGAACATGGAATTTTGCTATAAATGACTAGTGATTCAAATTATAACCACAAATTACCCCTTTTCTATGCCTAATAGAAACCTCATCGGGATCATGAGGTTACAAATGTACACCACAACCATGGCGGGATTGGCGCAGTCGTTGTCCCAAGTCTCAATATCTTTATGGGGCTCCCTTGCTAGCAGGTGAAATAACCCCTGCCGCTACATTAATTGAAAGTCCCGCCAGCCGATTATTCGGATGAAGTAACCGAAAGGAACTGTATGCTCATCACAAGGAATAGGCTGAGACGCCGTCATCAACAAGACAGCCGTACAGCTCGGCTGAGAGATAAAACGTGTTGGATCTTTTCCCGTCTAGCTTCTCCTTCATGCCAACCCAACTGTGTATACCGCGGCCGACCTCCAACGGCCGACGCTGCACCGAGCTAATGGCATTTCTGTACCTCTCTCGATAGAGTTGAGGCGCTGTAATGGCATCCATATAGTTTTCGATGCGCTCTTGTGCTTCGGTATCACTTGCTGCGTAGCTATCCATCGGATAGAGAACTGTACGAGCGACCGGTCGAGACGGATCTTTGTTCTTGAAGTGAAAACAGGATAATCCTGGTTTTCCACGGTACGGCCCAAGCGAGCCCCCGGCCATAATCGAGTAGAACTGCTCAATCGCATGGACGCTTGAATTAGGATCCATTTTGACATGCTTCTGGGCGATTTGCGTCGCAGAAGCGCCACAGTGTGCAACGTAAACCTTGACTTCGGCGTCTTCTGGATTCGGCGACAAGCCAAGAGCGAAGTAAATGGGATAATCGCCACCAGTCATCATGCTATCCAATAACTCCCATGAATCAACTAACCCTAAGCGCTCCAGAGCCTGCCGAGTTACGTTGAAAGAATTGTGCCTCTTTGATGCCAGTGGATTAAGGTAAATCTTCCACTTCTCTAGTGTTTCTGAGGTAGCGAAGCTATGCCACAAGGCCAGCTTACCGTCAGCGTCTGAAGGAAGAAATAAATCTCGTACGAGGTTGAAACGGTCTAAGGAGACCTTTGCGGGGCCATATTGTATCGCTATGTCGTCTGTCAAGCGCGAAGTGCTCTCTTGCAGCGCCGCCAGGCTGTTTTCCTTTGGCTGGGCTTCAATCAAGAACCGAAGTTCAGATGCTCCAGTTTGTTGAGATAGAGCCAACGAGTATTCGAAAGGGGAGTGATCATTGCTCACGTCGGAAACCCAGGCTGACCTATCCAGCTTCTGAGGTACAAAATCTTGACACCACTCTTGCCCGGAGAACTTCAAAGCGTAAAGCAGCCTTTTCAAAGTTGCCTCATCTTGTCCAATAGCTTCAGAGATCTGCGTAAGTTGCGACTTAGCCTCGTCAATGTAACGAAGGTTAACGACTCGGCTTATGATATTAGAAGCTGGATCTTTCGGATGCAAAGCCGGTATGACAGAGTTTTCCGAGTCTGTGATGTGCTGGAGTTGTTGGTGATCTTGCGAGTATGACCATCCATTCGATGTATCCAACGTCTCCCGAGGTAGGAGAACCGTACCTGCTGCAAATTTGAGACTATCAATATCATCAACTCGACAATACCATATACGCGATGAATATACTCTGCTGGAGCTGAAGTTGAATTCAAGGTACGGAATTGCTACTCACAAATCATCATTCGAACTTAAGACTATCAAAATCGTGCTAGAGGGACCATTAATAGGGTTTTTTCAAAAACAAAAAATAATCCCAACATGTCGAATGTACTGGAGAGGCAGGAAATTGAGTATCTATTAGTACGATACTCGTCCATGATGGCGGATTACTAGTACCAAGTCGCAATGGATCTCCTTATGTAACTTTGCAGGGGAAGCGTAGAATTTGGAATTACGTTTGCGCCTCGGCATGCTACATAATCGTTGAACAGCCTACTCGATCAACCCGGAATATGAGGATGTCAAGCTTTGCCTAGCCTACAGCAAGCTACAGTCGTGCAGAGTGCCGGGGACCGGCTCGTATCACTGTTTCAGGAGACCCAATTACCCCGCCCCCGCAACACTCCGTACGTCGGACCCCGTCCGTGGGTTTTTTGTTGCTCAGCCTAAATATATGAAGATCACTTGGCCGCGCAACACCAATATTTATTTCGCAGATATCGTATCCTGCCCTATAACTGATCTTCTGTGCATCGGATATGAAAGAATCCTGTCTAATAGAATGTTTATCATTCCTATAGCTCTTTTGCAAAAAAATAAATTATAGGTAATTACCATTTAACAATATTTCATGTGAAATTAGATTCTAATCTCGTCGGGAGGAGCGCCGGGAGGAGTATGATTGTTATATCTACCAGGGGCCTAGTCAGGTTCCGATAGACCTTGCATCAGGGGTATTAGCCATTTATTAACCCGATATTGGGACAGTCTGTGCTGGGAGGGGTTTTTATCAGGGAGGTGCATGCACCATTCCGTGTTGTTTCTAAGGATCAAGCCCCCTTCGGGATCGCAGGCACATTCTGATATATTTGTCATTGTTTTTCAACTATCAGGCTTTCTGTTGAAATCAGCGCTTCTCCCCAAAAATCTACACATTGAATTTTTCTGGTACGCGACGCTCCACGGGCATAGGGTTGACGTCGCCACCGACACCATCGATACAATACAATGGAAGGCATGAACCCCATTGCAGCAATTGTACAGCCATCCGCCTTGAAACCTCGAGTTTTCGTGGGATTGGCAAGCGGCCTATGTACACTTACCGCCACCATCATTGCAGTGCGGCTTTGGACTAATTTCAACCACCTCCGGAAGCTCCAGTCTGATGATTGTAGGTGAAGGTCCTCTGAAATTGGCAGGTTCATCGATGGCTAATACCTTACAGACTTAAGCCTTCTTGCCCTCCTATTCCTAGTATGGAATTCAGTGACGTTCTCACTACTGATGTATGGTAAAGTCTCACCCTGTCCAAGATTCGAATAACGCAGAAGTACTAACCAAGTTCAAAACAGTGTTAAACGGGAACCCTGATGATGTAACAATCGAGAATCTCACGAAAGTATGGCTGCTACGGGCTTATATAAAAGCCATCTTTTTACAATTCTGGTTGCTAATGTTTCTCTCCAGCTTGTTGCTGTCGGAATCGCGTCTGGCAATTGTGCAATTTACAGCGCGAAGCTGCCTCTACTTTTCATGCTTAGACGAACTTTCGGAATCAAGAAATGGCTGCGTAGGGCGTGCTTATTTCTGATCGTCTTCGGAACTCTGGGTGGCGTAATAACGCTGTTGTTCGCCGGCATCTCGTGCAGCCCCGATCTTCACCAGCCAACGCCACCATTTCTGTTCTCATGTGTAACCGCCCTCACAAATGCAACTATCGCTCGTGGGTCCATATCTCTCGCCATCGACGTCATCATATTCATCCTCCCGATTCCAATTATCATTGATTTGAAGCTGCCGCTTCGTAGAAAAATTGGATTAGGCATTGCTTTTGGTACGGGTCTTCTGTAAGTCGACCTCTTGCCCCCTTCTTATTGTTTTGGATGGATTAGCTGACTATGGGTCTTCGAAAAGCGCCATTGCTTCCAGTGCATTAGGTTTGTACTTTCAGAATGCGCAATCACGGGAAAGCTCTACAAACTTTGCCAATGCTCTGCTTGTCACGTAAGCTTATCAACACCCCCGGCTGCGCTTCACACTGACAAGCTCGCGAAAGTGTCATCGAAAGTGCTATTGTTACTATGGTCAGCTGCACGCCTGCAATCCATTTGTTTTGGACCAAGCATGCTGGCTTCTTGCGAAGTCGTCTTGGCCTCGGAACTCTAACTTCATCAAACGCTAAGTCGAAGCTTTCGGAATCCAACCAGGGAGGCACGAGTGCCTCAGATTCAAGTCGTATACTAGTCCAAACGCACCACTACGTTGAATTAGAGGAGCGCGGGATGTCAGGGAGGCCGCCGTATGAGGCCAGAGCATTAGGTAGCAGGCAACATGTGTAATGGGATTTGAAAGCGCCTCTTTCGGTATTATATCTTGTAATACTGCCCCCTCTTCAAGGTGGAAATAATTTCATATATTCTGTGTATTTAGGATGAATGATACTGAAGAAAGTGAAGAATTGAACATATTCATACTAGACGAAATAACTCATTTGAATACATAGGCACAGAAAACTTCGATACGATGTTTGTTGACAGGTGATGCTAATAGTAGAAGTATGAAGTAGTGCTGTGGAACAAATTGATGAAGTTGATGAATGACTGTTATAGCTCGCGCAATTGTGACAGGCACCTACCAAGTTAGAACTACCTCAACTGTGCGTAGGCCGTCCATTACCTTCGTGCCACTTTCCGTGACAGTCAGCTTCGATGCATCAAAAGGGACTAGCGGAGCCCAACAGATGCAGAGAGGAAACTAAGGCGGTTGGTTTGTTGGTTTGTTGGGTTTGTGGCCATGGAAGGTAGCGATGCAGGGCAGGGGTAGAAGGGGCGGGGCGGGCAAGAAAGACGAGGGGCGGCTGTATTGAAGAATGTTGCACATCGTAATAACTACACACCTCAAAATCTCGACTGTATGCACCTCATTTAGCCAGCCCTCTCAGCCTGCCATCTCCATCCGAGAGATCTCACACCTTCAATCTCTTGTGCAGATACCGTCGCCGCATCTAGATAGGGGCCCCAGTCCAGACGGCGTTGATTAAGTTTCTTATTACCCCGTTCTATCCTCTTCTCCGCCCCCTTAAAGGGAATTGCCTTATTTCTATCGCCAATACTCTAGATCTGACCCGCATCTGGTCAGAATTCGATCACCATGTTTTCAGTAACTTATGTAGCCATTTTCGGGCTACTCATTGGGGTGTACATTGCCACGCGGCGCAAAAAAAGTTCGTCTTTGGCCCTGCCTCCAGGTCCCAAGCCATTGCCGATCATTGGCAATGTCCACCAAGCTCCCAAGTCCTACGGTTGGAGAACATATCGCGAGTGGAGCAAGCAATATGGTCCCATTATTCACGTCAACATGCTGGGACAACCCGTTATTATTTTGTCTACATCTGAAGTTGCTCACGACCTTCTGGCGAAGCGTGGAGCTATATTTTCAGACCGACCTCGTCTTTTTGTAAGACTCTACGCTCCCCGTTACCAGTGGACCTTGTACTTAGAGACATGAACTAATATGGGCAATTGTAGTTGGCGACCGAGCTGGCTTTGAAAGGACTCAATATTCTCATGATGAACTACACCGAGCAATTCCGACAGCATCAGAAGCTACAGGTTTCAGTCTTGAACGCGACACCAGCAGCCGCGTACCTCCCACTCCAAACTATGGAATCACAGCAACTGATGTACGACCTGCTGGAAACCTCAGGGGGCGCTGGGGCCTTTATTCAGGGTTCTTTTCAACGTGCAGTTGCCAGTATCATCCATACGTTGCTGTATGGGTTCCGAGTCAAAGACTCCAACGACCCGGTGCTTCGTGCCGTGGTTGAACTCAACGATGAGTTCTCCGAGTTTATTCAAGTTGGCGCGCATATTGTTGACCAGTTCCCTGTGCTCAACAATCTGCCCAGCTTCTTGGCCCCATGGAAGGCAAAGGCTGAGAATCATTATATGACAAAATACGATCTGCGCGGTAAAAACTTTCGGCGGGGCCTAGAATCAGATGCCTGGAATATTTCAAAACACCTCAAGAAGACTGTCGAAAAGGACGAACTTGACATGCCCTTGAACGAGCTGGCATTCGAGCTTGGCACCATGATCGATGCCGCGCTAGACGGCACCACAGACAGCTTGATCTGGTTTGTGGTGGCTTGTATCACGCAAGACCAGGGCTTCGTTGCTAAAGCACGTGAGGAGCTGGATGCAATGGTTGGGTACGACCGCCTTCCAGTTCCAGCTGACAAGCCCAACCTGCCTTACATGACCGCTATTGTCGAAGAGATATTCCGTTGGCGGCCCGTCGGTCCCGAGGGCGTTCCTCACTTGAATAGGGAGGAGACTACCTATAAGGGATATACCATTCCCCAGGGATCTGTAATCGTGCCTAATGTGTGGACGATCTCCCGGGAGGAGGCCATATTCGGTCCAGATGCGGACGATTTTTTACCGGATCGCTGGCTCGAACGAGATGGCAAGACGCTTAAAGATATTCCTCCTGCTGTCTTCGGATATGGCAGGCGGACCTGTCCTGGCCGGTACTTCGCCCGCAATGTTATTTGGATCATCGTCGCGCAGCTTTTATGGTCATACGATATTAAAGAGGGCACGTCCGAGGCAACGGGTGAGCCCATTCCCGTGGATCCTATCGCATGCACCTACGGTTTAGTTATGCGTGCTCTGCCTTTCAAGGCTTCATTTAACCCACGTGGGCCTTGGGTGCGTAAAGTGATTGCCCGGGATGGTGATACTTATGGCAAGGACCATACGGCTATGCTTGATCAGATAGGAGCAGCGTTCGCGAAGCTGTAGTCAAAGCTGTTTCCGCTTTTATCTCTTACCTATACACATCTGTAAAATAACTTATGGAGGCGTAAAATCTGGGCCGTGAAGTAAGACGCTGTGAATATGTCGTACTGAAATGAAATTTTACATTGTCAATGGACGTATAATCTACCTTGAACGCTGACTTTAAGGCATTACTTACTATAGTGATGGGCACGGAAGGCTAATTAAGAGAAGGCCTGCCGACGACCCGAGGGTGGGTCCTGCATCAGGATAAATCCATATGAGGCACAATCACTAGCTGCGCAGGATGTCTTACGAATAAAAGGCGTGAAAGAAGTAAAAATCTTTTGCTCATTTAATCCTACTCAGTGACCCTCAAAGCTGACAACAAAAATTCACATTTTACAAATAGGGCTGCGAAATTTGGCGCTGTTTGTAACACAGCACAACACTTGAAATACAACGCACGCACCTTGCTGCCCAACCTTGGATACTTCGATGCACGCATAATTTTGACTCCCCAACTCTTCCAGTCATGGACACTAGTGTCATGATGCCATTCACTTCAGAAAATCCTCACAACACCTCACGGAGAATGTATTCCATCGACACCTTATCCCGCCTAGTAGAAAATAGATTCAGTAGATTCCTTGAGGGCTACTGGCTGGAACTAGATGATCCCGTCTCATATAACATCAGCCATCTGGCCGTTTCGATCATTTTTTTCTGTTCTATCGTCGTTTCGCTGGGATTGCTGAAAGCGAAGACTTTCAAACCCAACGTGGGTATCTTCTCGTTACTCCGTCCTTAAAATTCTTGCGCTGATATTTGCCAGAACACTTATATCTCGCCTCCCTGCGAGAGAATAATTCAAGAAGCAGAGCGGACGAATCGGCGCAACGGGCACGAAAATGCTGGCTTTCTCTCGAAGGAGGCAGCATTCTCGCCTCTCAAAACAATAAAGGCTCTTCCGCCTTCCCATACAGTATGGGATCAACTGGCTGCTGAACTTCCTCACCTAGTCCAGACTCAGACTGTCCGGGAGGCTGTCACCAAGATGTCTCTTCTTGACGCATCCAGCGAGGCTTTGCCCGACATCTACCTCCAACGCGCCGCCACTATCCTAGGAATGATGGCCCATGTATTTGTTCGCATGGAAGGAAGCGAGCCCCTTACGTTGAAATATGACAGTCACAGCGATATACTACCGCCTTCGCTTGAAATTCCATGGAACATAGTGTGCAAACGCCTTGGACGACCAGCTCCGGCGCTCACTTACGTTGACGGGGTGGTAGCCAATTTCACCTCAATCAGCTCGTCACACAGCAGTGTAAAGCTTGAAAATTTGAAGCTACTCGTTCCAACCGTCGGCACCAAAGAAGAGCATACTTTCATTGGCATAATGATCGAAATTAACGCCCAAACAATACCAATACTTCACCGAGTCATCGACGCCCAAGGATCCGTTTTAACTCAAGATTCATCCTCGCTCAAAGACGCGATACGGTGTCTCCATAAACTCTTAAAGGAGGTCACTAAGAGTCTAAGTAAACTCCATGCAAATCGGTCTCACAAGGCCCATATTGACCCTGTCCTATGGACACTCACTGTGGCAAATTTGGGAATTCCCTGGGTGAAAGGCGCAGTCGGAGCAGCAGGCACAGCTCATCCTTTCTTTCACATGATGGACGAATTCACTGGAAGGTCTGAATATAATTCCGGTATCGGCAAAGAAGCGCAAATTGTTCGAGCTACCTATCCGATCCATTGGCGCCAGTTCCTCAAGGCCATTGCTGAAGTTTCGGTCTCGGAATACGTTTCTACCTCGAAGGATGGAGAATTAATGGAGCTCTGGAGAAGCTTCACAACCTCATACCACGGAAATGATGGTTTACTGGGATTCCACCGGCGGAAAGTCTTCGGTTTCCTTGCTGTCTCGTTCAGGATTGGTCGAAGTACAACCATCAATGGCCTAGGCCGCAAACGTAGGACTGAGCCTTGGCAGGAAGCCGATCAAGAACTGGAAAAAGCACGTCTAGAACGCATACGCAACGACCGAGATGAGGTTATTCCAGGCGCCGGACCAAGTGCAAACAAAATATTTATGTCCCAGCTCGTTAAACACAACTCGGAGGCAACCGGCTACTGGTTCTCGGCCAAGGGAAGTGTGTATGACGCAAGCACATTTATGCAGAAGCACCCAGGAGGTGATACTGTCATCGCTTTGTGCAGTGGTCAGGATGTTACCGACAGCTTGAAGGCGGTTGGCCATTTGACAAACCCCTCGATCCGCAATAAGCTGGACACATACCGGATAGGAACCCTGGAAAAGCCAAAATTTGCTTCTCCACAGTTGGAAGAGATTTATATGTCTGCTGTTGAATTAGGTCAAAAAGCATCAGAAATGGAAAATGTGCAGCGGAGAAATTTTCAGTTGTTGAATGGGAAACTTACGGTGCTGGATGAACCAGAAGTCTTGACATCTAAGAAGGCACGGCACTTGCTTGATGCAAAGAATAGGCTTCAAGACGAGCATGTGCCAGGGCTGGCGATGCTTCTCGATGACCTACTCGAGGATTTGGTGAAGTTGGACATAAGATCTGGCCTCAGCGACCTTCGGGCACAGGTGTCAGGCGTTATGACATCGGAGGGAAAACGAGGCACCGCAATTCGGTATTCAAATTACGAAATGGCTGTGGTTACGATACAGAAGGATTTGAGTCGGTTGACTGAGGTAAAAGAGCTTGTTGCGACGCTGATTGGAACTTTCGAAGATCCCGGCTTTACATTTTGTGAACGTGCCCAGTTGGATTTCATCGCGGGCACTTTGAGTAGAGTAGCTAAGGAATTGGTAGCGCTTGGTGGAAAGTGATTCTTATAAATATAAAAGGCTGCTTAAAATTAAAGAGATCGCATCCATGCATGATCCTGCACCTCCTCAATAGACAACCTCAGCCCGGGTTCCAAAGTAAAACATTGGCATCAGCATATCCGTCAATAACTCCTTGTCCCAACTCTCCTCCTCCAACCCACCAATCATCTCCTCCAATCTCTCCAGCCCAACGTTACAACCCTCGGCATCTCGTTTCCCGATCCCGATCCCCTTCGCAGCCTCCTCCCACCGCGCCCACCACTTCTCCTCAGGCTTACCAAGCACATCCAGTAGATGATGGGTGATTTTAGGGAATGAGCCATTTTTCCCCCCTTGTAGGGTTGCTGAGGGAGATGTGAAGTTGTTACGGACGATGTGCCGGAGGGAATTTGTACCATAGCTGAGCGACCACGGGAGACGTTGAAACAAACAACCAACGACCAGCTCAGCACTTAGATGAAACCTCCGTTCAATAGAAATTCGTTCAACATCAATCTCACCCACTCAAGATATTTTCTTAGCACCAAACATGTTCATTTCCAAGCATCTATTATCTCTTATATCTTATACACCTCACTTTTCCCCTCACACCCACCCACCACCAACACTACTCAGGCACCCTCCCCCCCACCTCCCTCCAAAACTGACACCTCGCCCCCCTTCCCCCCTCCCAAGAATAAGCATCAACCAAACTAATATTATTCCTCAACCCCGGACCCCTATATTCCTGCGCAAAAAACAAGCGATCCCTAAACCCGAATACCAGCTGACTGTATTCTTCGCCGCCCGTTTCATTTAGGTTTATTTGGTAGGGGGCGTGGATGTTGTATTTGGGCCATTTGCTAATAGGATTTTCTGGCGCTTGAGAAGAAGAAGAGGAGTTTGAGGTACTAATGCTGCTGGCGCCGGCTGCAATGGTGTTGGAGATTGAGGGGTCGTTTTGGGTTATGAAATTTCCCCAGATGGCTATTTCCGTCAATTTCACTTATAAGTGAAAGAAATAAGGGGAAAAGCGTACTCATAAAAGCCTTCATAAAATCCGGCCCGATATTCTGCTGCGATCCCCCAAAATAAGCACTTTCTTCCGAACTGTGCAGAGCAGCGGGCACAGAGTACTGGTATTTATACGCTTCGTGACCGGAGCCGCTGAATCCCTCGGCGAGCCAGTAGGACGGACACACGAATGTTGATTCTCCGTAAATAATCTATTTGCAAATTCCATTAATTTCTGTTACCAAGATGGGAGGGTTTGAACTATACGTACGTTTGCGCGTTGTTGTTGGCCCGTTCCGACGGCGCTTTGGTTGATGGCCGTAGGTCCGCTGTCGCCCAGCGTAGCGAAGTTAACACCAGTAGCGCTGCTGTTCGTAGACGGATACATCTCCAGAACCTTCCCTATGTCTTCTTCTGAGAAGAGAGGGAAGGTTTCGTTGAGGTAGGCTACGAGGTCATCTATCGTCGTGATATTTTGCGGTACAAACGCAGGGCCCTCTTCAGCGTTATTCTAATCAAGTCAGATACCCCCCCCCCTTAAACGAATAAAGAAGAAGACATACCCCCGAAAGTATTCTCAGCCCATTAACTTGCTTCTTCTGCGTTTGCTGACTCGGAAGCTGCATATTATACGTCCTGTCCGTCACGGGCGCGAATCCATAAGTCCCAAAATTTCCAGAGGATCCGGCTATGGCGCTGGCGTTCTTAAGGACATCTGTGTCTGCCTGAACTAGACATTCGAATATATTGGAATCTCCAGAGGGGCTTCCAACGCCGTCGCCCTTGAAACAACCTGCGGCTTGGGCGAAAGAGTAGTATAATTGGGTTGGTACATAAGCGTTATAGTCGTACTGCATTGGCAAGTATGGTGACGCAGCAATAGCCTGGATTATTAGTACGCATTTAAATCTTGATATTGCCTGCTCGGAAACTTACATTCTGAAACAACGAAGTTCCAAGAGTACCATTATATATCACTACCAATCATTAACCCCAACCCCAATCCCAATCACAAAACCATAAACCCTAAACCCAGAAAAAAAAAAGAAGAAAAAACAACTCACAACTCTGCAACATAACACTCCCCGCCCCCGCACTCT
>Ga0247778_1000449_pt1 | contig 53448 bp, 51 predicted proteins | sample UWRJL049202B5_FD_179939 | JGI IMG/M metagenome (GOLD analysis project Ga0247778, IMG submission 179939) | Plant litter microbial communities from Arlington Agricultural Research Station in Wisconsin, United States - UWRJ-L049-202B-5 | ecosystem: Environmental > Terrestrial > Plant litter >... | reverse complement strand
AGGTTTTTTTCTTTTTTTGCAATAAAATTGATTTGTAATAAAATTTTAATAATAATTTTAGAATTTGCAATTTCAAATTGAACAATTATAAAAAAAATATTAATAAATTAAAATATATCGAAATTAATTAAAGAAATAAAAATATTTTTATTATTATAAATATTATTATAATTATTGATTTATATTATATTATTATAATTATTAAAAATTTAATAAATTAATATTAAAAAATCAAATTAATTTATATAAATTTATATAATTATAATAATAATCTTAAATTTTTTATTAAATAATTCTAAATAATTATTAAAATTATTTATTATTATTTAAAATAAGAATTAGATTATAAAATTATTATTAATATCAATTTCAATAAAAACATTTTAAATAAAAATAAAAAATTGAAATCTGAAAATAATTATAATTATTAATATAAATTAATTCAAAAATTGTAGAATATTTTTATTTAAATATAAAAATTTTTTATTTATAATAAAAATAATAATAGAAAAAATAAAAATGATTAAAAATGGATTAATTGAAATTAATATTTTTTTAGATTTATAAATTCTAATTTATTTTAAAAGTTTTTTATTTTTAGAATTTTGTAATTTTGATATAATAAATAAAGAAATAATAAAATTTAATAAATTTATTGATAAAATTAATATTATAATAATAAAATTGAGATTAAAATAAAAAAAAAATAAACTAAATAAGATTAAAAAATATGGAATTTATTAAATTTATTTAAAAAATTTTTAATTCGTTTATTGATATATAATTTATATCTTATATATTCAAAAAAAATTAAATAAATATATAATATTAAATTGCAAATAATTTAAAAATTCTAATTATTTTTTTATCAATATTTAAATCAATATTATTAGATTTAAAATTCTTAACAAATATTGAATTTTCTTATAAATATTAATTTTCTTTTTGGCAGGTTTTGGTTAAATAAATTTATATTTATTAAATAAAATTTTTAACTTATAACTATATAATTATTATATTTGTTTTTTTAATAATTTTTATTTTTTAATAAATTTATATTTAAATATTATTAATTTTATCTAATTTTAATAAAATATAATTATAGATTCTAATTATAAAATTATATATAAAATTTAGATTTTAATATTATTTTTTTAATTTAAAAATATATTTTCTATTATTTAGATTATTGATATTTCTTTTAATAAATATATTATAAAATACAAATATCCCTAATATTTGATATTTATAAATAATCCCTAATAGTTTATTTGCAAAAAATATAATAGTTTTTTATAATATAAAATAATTCAAATTTTTATTTTAATTATAATTAATATTCAACCTAATAAGAATAATTTTATTTTTGAAATTTCTCAAAAAACAATCAAAATATAAACTAATATTATTTTTAAAATTAATTAATTCAAATAATATAATATAGATTTTTTTTAATATAATTAAAAAAAGATTATCAATAGAAAAAATAATAATAATAAAATCTTTTATAATATTATTATTTTTATTTCCAAAAATCCCGATAATTTTTTTAATAAAAAAAATAAAATAATTTGTTATTAAATATCGTTAATCTACAATTTTAATAAAATAATTAATAATAATTAGAGTAATTATATATATTAAATTATTTAAAAAATCTTAATTTAGGAATTATATTTTGCAAATAATACACTTATTATTAATATTAATAAATTTTGTTAATTTATATCGCGCAAATTTAATAAAAATTTTATTTTATTTTTTATTAAATCTAATCTTAATATAAAAATAATTAATTATTTTTTTGAAAAATATTATAAAATTAGAAATATCGATATATATTTATTAATTATTATTAAATTTATAATTTATATCGACGAAAAGAAATTAATTTATTTAATCAAATCTAAATTTCAAAATAATAAAATTAAAAAAAAATTATTATTTTTCGATCTATATAAAGATCTATAATTCAAATTAATAAAAAAATAATTCATCGATTTTATTTCTCCAGAATTTAATTTTAAAAAAATAAATAAATCTGATAATCAAAAGTTTATTATAAAATAAAAAATTAAACTAAAATCTGGTATTAAATAAATTAAAATTATAAAAAAAATCTCTAAAATCGGTTTATTTATAATCTTAATCGATAATTTTAATAATAAAAATAATTTATTAATATATATTTTATTTAAAAAATCTAAAATTTTAAATCGATCTCTAAATTAAATATTTAATAAAAATGAAATAAATATATTTATTAATAAATAAAAAATTCGGAAAAATATAAGGAATTTGGATAAAAAAAATATTATTAATAAATTAATCAAAAAAAATTTTATAATCAGAAAAAAAAAAAAAAAAATTTTAAAATTAAAAATTATTTAAGAAATTTATTTAATTAAATTTATTTTTTAATATTATTTATTATAATAATTAATTATATTAATTTTGATATTTATTTTACAAAAAATATATTAAATTTATTTAAAATTAAATAAAAATTTATTAATATATTAATAAAAAATATAATATTTTCAAATATAATAATTTTCCAATTTTTTTTTATATTTAAAATCTCTAGAATTGGATTATATATTAAAAAAATATTAAAATCGGAATTTAATTATTATAAAAATTATAATTGAAAATAAAATAATTTTATTTTATATTTATTTGAAATTTTTCAATTCAAATAAAAATAATATTTTAAATATATATAAATTATTAATTTTTATTTAAAAATAATTTATAAATTTTTTATTTTTTAAAAATTTTTTATAATTAAATAATAATAAATAAAAATAAATATAAATATATTAAATTAGATAATTATTAAATATTAAATAATTTTTTAAATTGGTTTCAAATTATTAATATCCAAAATAAATTATTAATATTATAATATATTTTATTATAATATTTTTAATAATTTTTCAATAAAAAATTATAAATTTTTTTTTATATAAGAAAAATAATCGAAAATTTTTGAAAAAATAATATTCAAATTTAAAATTAAAACTAAAATCAATTATTTAATTTATAATTAAATTCTATTATTTTTTATTATTATATAATTTATTCCCAAATTTATTAATATTAAAAATATTCTTTTAATTTGGATTATTATTAAATAAATTATTTTTATTAAAATAATTTTCAATATTTATTTCTTTTGGAAGATTATTTTCCAAATTTATAAAAATTTATTTGTTAATAATAATTATTAATTTTTTCAATTTTATCTTAAATATATTATTTAAAATAATTTCTTGGATTTTAGTTAATAAATTTTTTTTTTCTAATATTTTTCTATCAATATAAAATCTTCACAAATTATAATAAATTATTATATAAATTCAATAATAAAATAAAAATTATTAAATTGAAATTTATCGAATTATTTTTGTGAGATATTATTATTAATATAGATTTTAATACAAAAATTTATTATAAATCGAAACAAAAATAAATTAATATCAAATTCTATAATAAAATTTTTTAACCATTCTAATATAAAATAATTAATAAATTTATAATAATAATTGACGTTTTTAGAAATATAATATAATATAAAAAATTTTTTAATAAAAAAATAATAATTTTATTTCTTTTATTTATAAATTTTATAGAAATTATAAATTTATATAAAATTATTTATTTTTTTTTGGATAAATCTTATATAAATAAATTTAATAATAATCTGATCGATTATATATTTCTCAAATTGGTTATTTTTAATTAAATCTTTAAAATAAAAAAAAAATTTATTAAATAAGAAATAAATTAGATTTCTTTATTATTACTTGATCTAAATATTATAAATAGATTTTTTATAAAAAATAATTTGAATTGTAAAGAGTTTGATCACCTTTTTTTAATAATATATTTTTATTAATTGTTTGGATTCTTACAATTATTTGTCGAAGGAATATCTATATCTATATTATAAAAAAAATTTTTATTTTTTTATTTATCTTAAGAAATAAAAATAATTAATTATTTTATCGAATTATATAAAAGAATTAAATTATAATCGATAAAATATTTTTATTATTATTATTAATATAAACTTGAGGAACGAATCTAGAAATATTATTTATAAAATTATAAATATAAATATTGAAAAATTTGAATTTATTATAATTATTTATAAATATAATTTTTTTAAGCCCAGCAATATATATAATATTTTTTTGATATAACCAAAAAAATTTATAAAATAATAAATTTTTAGAATCAAATTTTTGCAAAAATTTATTATATTTATTTTGCGTTAATAAAATATTTAATTTTTTTATTACTAGAATTATTTAATTTTTATTAAATCTATTAATTTTATATTAAAATTTATAAAATATTTATTATTTCAATTTATTTTTTTATTTAAAGAAAAAATTTTTTTTCCGTTGAAAAATAAATTTATTCTTTTTCAAAAATTCTTTAAAAATATTAGAAATAAATAGAAACTTTTTATTTTTATTAATATAATCAAAAATATTAATAAAATTTAAATTATTATATTAAAAAAATTAAATTTAGCAAATAAATATTTTGTTAATTTGGGAATTATATTTGATAAGATTTTTTTGTTAATAATAATTCTTAATAATTAAATAGGAGATAATAAAATTATTATATTTTTATAAATAATTAATAATTTATTTAAAAATAAAACTATTTTTGTAAAATTTTTTAATTTTATTAAAATAAAATATTAAATCAATAGACTAACGAAATATTTTAAATAATAAAAAAAAAAAGAATAAAATAGTTAGATCAATAATTTATATAAAAATTCTTATTAATATATAATTAATAAAATAATTTATATATTACTATAAATAATTGCATATTAATTATTTAGCGGAATAAAAGTTAAATATAAATAATCTAATTTATAAAATTATTAAAGATCAAATAAACAAATAAATATTGCGGATTGGAATCATCAAAAGTAGTATGTGCTAGCGCAAATAAAATATCTGGGCTATATATATGGTGGTTGAACGAAAAAAATATTTTCCTCCTAAAAAACCGCCAGAGAATATTCTTGTGATCTAACTTCACCATTCGATCGATCCATATGAATGATCCCAGTTTCCATATCACACCAATCAATCAATCTGAAAACAATATCGCCTCCCATACAACATCCGACGATTCCGACCGCTTAATATTACAAAAGCTTTGATCCAGAAACCAAGCACATTACGTTCAAATACAAAAAGGACCAGTGACCATGCTTCATCCTCAGAACCACAATTCAATCACCGACGTTGCAATATACTCCCCGGACGAGACACTTCGAATTCCCCCTCCCCGCGGCCACCAGAAGTCAAATCTGCCATCTCACCATCCGCAGCTTCTAATTTCGGCTCCCTGTTTCCAAATTCTTTCTGACTTTCCCCTTCCGGGCCATCCATCGAAGGAAACGAAGTAAGCACCCCTATCCCACCTCCAGCCCTCACCTGTCTACCAATCTCCGGCAACCCATATAAACTTTCTGAAGCAGCCGTGGTATTCTGCCTGCTGCGTATAAATTTTCCGATTAGAGGTCTTAGAGTTGGGAGGGAGGAGACGAGGATCCAGAGGTCGGCGTCGATCTTGTTTTCTGGTGTGGTTGCGAGTCAGTAAGGGAGATTGGGGGAAGGGGAGAAGGGGAAAGAGGAAGAGGACTGGGGCTCACAGGTTGGATCGAAGCCAGGGAGCTGTTGGGATAAGATGAGGCGCCAGAGACGGATGCAGGAGATTATCGTCACATTTCGTGTATCAGCCCACAACGAACCCAAGTCTTTTTCCACGCGTGAGGGGGCACTTACCACAAGACCCAGCAAAAACGTCCCACTAATTTAAACTTTCTCCGGCACCGACATACGCAGCGAAGAAACAAAATACGCTGGCATAAAAAGAAACCACGATATCGTACACAACCGCAAAAACTTCATTAGAAATGAAGAATATTGGGCAGTTCACACACGTACTTTTCACCGTAGCATCCCAGAACCCGCGGATAGGTGTACAGATGAATATCCCTACCAGCACCTACATCCCATCAGTATCATCCATAATTCCTTCCCTTGACACACGTTGGGCGTCTACTCACAGCGGCAATCATCCACCCCAAATTCACCCCTGCCGCAACCAAAAACGGCACCCTTCCCTTTGCGACCCTGAATATCCGCCAATATAGCGCTAGTAAAGAGAGCTTACTGAATGTGAGAGCCATGGGGTAGAGAATTGCTAGCGCGTAGAGGAGTTTGATGAAGGTGCTTAGGTGCGTGCAGGAGGTGGGGGTGGTGTGGCGCCCGTAGGAGGTGTGGTTGACGGCGAGAAGGATTAGGGCTGTGTAGGTCCATGAGAGGGTCTGTGGGAGGGGAGTTAGAGTGAAAGGGGAAAGGGGGAGAAAGGGGGGGACGCACTGCTACGAGGAGGATGAGGTAGTCGTCTACCCAGAGTTCGACTTTGTTCCACCATCGTGAAAAGAGACGGAGGCTGATTGTGAGGAATGAGAGGGTGGTGAAGGAGATGGTGACGGTTGTGATTTCGGGGCCGGCGTTTGCGTTGGGGTTTAGGAACTCGGATATTTTGGGTGGTAAACATTTACTGTGGAGTTGTGTGAGTTTTGTTGCCGCTGTTGCTTGTTGAATAAGTTACGGAAGGGAGAAAGAGTAAATTTGGTGAGATTCAATATTGGTAGAGCATTCCCTCGAAAATTGAATCGGATCCGTCGAGCCAGCTGGGTCAAAGCTATCCCGAAGCTTTAAACTTTTGAATTGGGGGTGAATATGAGGAAAATGGGCCGAAAGAGGAGCAGAATTCTATCTTCCATTATTTGTTTGTTGGAAAAGAAATTAGATGCTCGTCCTTCAGCAAACAATTTGGTAAAACGAGACTAACCCGAATTTGATAATTCGTCACATTGCTCCTAAGTGTACAGTACTCCATAGTAGCATGATTATGGGAGTGAGCTGGGTCGCAGTATCTGAATGGAAGCATGTCTTGAATTTCGGTCAGCTAATCTACTAGGTCTATTTGAACTCATGAGAGGGTGGATTCGCAGCCTTTCCCTGACCCTGTACTTGGAAACAAATCTCACATCACGTACACAAGCTCCTCCAATAATTTGATCCGCCACAGCAGACAGGCCCTCCCCATTCCAAGTATGAGATCTCTCCAGACATAATTTACAGCTTATTGACCTTATCCATGTGCTCGTAATGGGCTTGTGAAACAGGATCCCGCATCTGACCCAAAATGTCTCTCACGTCTCCGCTGAAGCTTGTTGCGCTGCAACCTTCATGATCCTCCCACCCGTTCGACCAAGTGTAAAGAGAAAGCCCAGAGATATTTTCTGCCAGGGACTCGATGGTGCACAGGATCTTGGAGGCTTCTTTCCGGGGCCATAAGCCGACATGTTGGAGTGCGAGAACCAGCGAGCCGTATGCAAGAGCATCGCAGGGATCACAGCCCAGAAGACATTGCGTTCCTTGGCGGTCTTCGTAGAAGTACGTTTTCGTGTAACAGATACCAAGCAATGATACCAGTGTGTCGTTCCGGACTTCCAGGATGTTATCTAGTCAATTTGTTAGCATTTCCATCATGGTTCAATTTGAACGTCGATACTGGGAACGTACCAAGAATTCCCGCGGGCAAGGGCTCTTCGATTCGTTGATTTGAAGCGTAGTACTCGTCCTCATCCACGATGTAAAGACTCCGAACCAAGTGCTTTGTCAACTTTTCAAAGACCTTTCTGCGTCCGAAAACCCAAGCAATGAAGAGCCAATTCACCTGTCCCGGCTTCTTTGATTCAACTTCCTCGTCGGCGAGCCACTGCGGCAAGAATGACACGACAAGATCGACGCAATCATACTGATCGCAGAGAATGGCCATACTCAATAGAGTTCTGTATGGTAGTCGTGATGGGATGTCTCTGAACTTCAAATGTGCGATACGAAGCAAAATTCGGAGCGCCTCTGGGTCATCCTCGCGGAAATCGATCTGTTTGACAGGCTGCTGACAAATATTTCCCCTCTCTTCGGTAGCTCCTTTCTGTTGTATTGCTTGTGCTGGCGGTGCCGTAAGACCAAATGGCGGAAAGATGAATTTCTTCCATACAGGACTTGCGAGCGACATGGCGTGTGAGGAGACATTGCCGATGAATTCGACTCCATCGCTGCCTTTGAGGAGGATCTTGATGTCGCCGTTGTCGAAAGCGAAGCTGTCGCTGAAGACGGTGTTGATCGCGGTGGCATTGGTGGTAGCCGGAGAGGGATTGGGAGGAGCTTGGCGTGGCAGAGAACCGCGCGGCCGAGTTGCCATTGCAAGGAGGGAAATCTGCTGCACAAATTCGAGGGGTGGAGGTTGGGTTTGTAAGAAGTAAGGTCTAAGAGTTTGAGCGATGGGGAAATTTAGATGCAGAAGGTTCTTGTTAATTGAGTGAATTTGGATGGACGTTGCTTTTAAGCGAGCAAGACATTGCTTCTTATCTCTGCTCTGTGAGGGTGCAATTCACTCTCGTTCTCACAGCAACCAAGGCATCTCAAGAGAAGGTCACTAGAGTAAGGTCCCTTCTAGGAGGGGAAAAGAAATTCCGAAATACAGAGGAACCAAGTGTACAAATTATTCTTGTACATCTAATCCTGCCTTTGGATTCATAGAACATATTCACGATCTACTCTCTTGATGTCCATGGGAGGCAAAGGCCAGATTAGGTGGAATGACGAGGAGATTTTGTTGCATAATTGTCCATGCATCACATTATTAAACTCATTTGGCGCTTTTTGATTTGCGAGAAGTTGAAAAATTGCGTGTAACACCAAGTACATTCTTGTGACTTGTTCAACTAAGCTCCTCTTTGGCTCAACACATGGTATACCCTCAGCCGACTTTTCCCCACCAATAATTTGCGGAGAAGGCCGCGAAGTCGGCGCAACCGCATTTCCATACAATCTCCCAATCTATGATGCAGATACCCGCAAAATGAAATAGTACAAGGCAAGCCATTGCCGTCTCAAGTTTCACAAAGGAAACGAAGCCTCAAGGTTACTAGACACACAATGACTTGGCTCTTTCCAGGTGGCGTCGATGAACTTCCAGAACGGGGCTTGGCATAGCACACAGAAGAAGATCTACCACATCTCCGGTATGGAGAGAGTTGCATTTATGATGAACTGAGTTGTAGCTTCCATGTCCATTAGATTGATATATGCATATCTCCAGGTCACGCAGTTCCTCGGTCAGATCTCCAATGCACATACGAATCTGGCCGACTTCTTTTCGAGGCCAGAGTCCAGCTTTGAGCCGTAGATGGAAGCATCACACTCTTTTTTCCCTTCTTTGCACCTTGGACTCTGATAATTCTGGAAGCGGTCTACGTGAGGGTAGAAGGTATCAAGTATCGATTGGATAGTCTTATTGCGGATCTCAAGAATACTTTCTGGGAACACTATTAGCAACATGTTTTTCATCTCTCAGCGGCCTCTCTTATTACCTGTGATTCCAAGGGGCATTGGAAAGTCAATGGCCTTGCCACCGAAGCCAACAATATCGCCCTCCATACTCAAACTGACGCTGGTGAGCATTTTTTGGGCCAGAGCTTGAAATATTTCTGTTCTTCCAAAGGCCCAGGCAATAAAAAGCCACCTCTCGCAGTCACTCTGCTTTGACTTCGTTTCTGCATCCGAGAGCCAACGAGGAAGAAACATAGAAACGAGGTGAACGCAGTCGTACTGATCACAAAGGACTGCCACTTCCCATAATTCCTTGGCTTTCAGTTTCTTGCTAACAGAGGAGAAGTCCAAATGGGCAATTCGAAGCAAGATATAAAGTGCAGCCGGGTCGTCTTCGGTGAAGTCCAGCTCTTCAACTGGCTTGAGATGTTCACCTTCCCCACTGTTGTCCGTTCCCTTCAAATTCGTGCCAACGCCTGACCCTATGGGTTCTCCAACGGATTTTTCTTCGCCCGCTTCATCGTGCGGAAGTTGACGGAAGGACGGGTATATGAATTTTTTCCAGACAGGACTTGCGAGACACATCGCTTGCGAACAGACCATGCCGAATTGCGTCTCACCATCGAGACCGGAGATAAAAATTCTCACATCACCGTTATCGAAAGTGAAGTCCTTGTTGCGAGGCAAGTTCATGTCCATGGTTTCCTCGGCTTCGTTGCGGTCTCGGTACCGTATTGTGAACTCAAGGACCAGGAAGTTAGATAAGTCAAGCAACTAGGACGGCCACAAGTACATCGGTATTCTTCGCCCTGGTTGGTGGAAGACGCTTTGAAAGTGAATCCATACAGCAGCCGTATGGGTGTTTCAACTTCTGGTGTTGAGTGCTAAGGTGGAGGTTAATAAGAAAGTGGGGCTTAAAGCCGATTAGCGAGATTGCCTATGAACTGTCATAGGTCTGTGCACGGCCTCACCAAAAATACTTGTGATTTACACTACCGACACAAGAGTCATTAAAGAGAAGAGATCACACACCCTGGACGTGTCTGGAAATACATAATTATTTCTCTTCTTGGAAAATTATTATAAGAGGGTAGTGGCGTTACCTGTCTCCCCACTACCCTTTTTAAAGGGGCGTCAGAAAATAAGCGAGCCGTGCTGAAAAGCGTTACACGCTTTGATTGGCCAGAAGTGGGATGCTTCTCTTCACAAGAGTGTGGCGAGTATTGGAACTACATTCATTGAGCAGACGCCCCTGGTGTGATCTCGTGTAAAAGGTTCAAATTGGGCTGGAAACATTGCCTTGTGTCTCACTCCTAAGAGTTGGTATAGGCTATTGTCCAACCTGTAAAAAGCCTCAAGAATTCATTCACGAGGGGGGGGTGTAATTGATCGCTATCATTATGTTTCACTGTCAGATGGCTAGGGATCTCCTTATTTCAAGCCCACTGAAAGTTGTCAGTCTATATCATGTTCTTGCGTCCCTTAGATTCTGTACTCCCCTTTTCGAACCACAACAATACCACCACCTCTAACGAATATTTATAACCCTCAAACTGTTACCTCAAAACTCATAACCCAAACTCAAGACCCTTGAAATCTCCTTAATTTTGAGCATATTTACCTACGAAATGACCGTGGAGGAATTCTTCGAGTTTCACCCCGAAAAATACCTCGCCTCCCTCCAAGGCTTGACCAAGGAAGAAGTCCAACACCTGCACCTCGTATGCAAACGAAACTTTCTTGGTACTCTAGCCTCCGACGGAATCGCGGGCTTCATGGCAGTTCCCACATGGGGCTTCTCTCTGATACTCGGCGGTGTTTCCATTCGACGAGGCTCTGTCCTGAGCCAGAAGCTCCAGGTCCTAGAAGCATACATGAACGAAAAAGGCTGGGAAGAAGTCCACATGGATGCAGGCGACTTCGCTCTAGCTGTTGGTCCCATGGCAGTTGCAGCTGCCGTAGCTCCTGGAGCAGAACATCTAACTACTGCATTGGCGGGCCATGGGACGACACAATTCGTTGCACAGAACGCGTCCCATGTTGCTAGTATGGCGCACGACTCCACAAACACATTTGTGCACGCCGTCGCCGGCGGGGCACATGATCAGGTGGCTGCTGTGGTACATGGGCTATCTGGAAGCCCAGTACCACTCGTTAATACAGCAGATGTCATGAATGCTTCCGCTGTATATGCCGGGAATGCGTTGGGTCAGGCTGGGGCCCAGGGTCTGGAAGTGTATGGGGCCCGAAAAGGGGCAAACTTACTGACCGAACGCGCACTCCATAGTAAGGAGGAAAAGGAGATGGAGACAAGGATCAAGCAACAATTGGAAACCGGATCGAATTCCAAGAATGGTGGAATTCAAGGTGGCTAATATGGGAATTGAGTAGGCGGAGGGGCATTCGAAAACAAGCGGTTTCAGGGCTTTCTTTTACGCTGCGTTCTCATATACCTGTTGTTCATCGGGTGGGCTATCAACTAGCTCATCAATCGTCGTTGAGTCTTTTCTACCTACTGAAGTTCATCAGAACTAATCTTAATACTTTCATCGCCTTAAAAATTCCATGTATTCATAGTTCTAGTAACACGCAGTTCAAATTAATTTGAACTGACACCTCTAATATGAATCATGATGCTCGCAATCGGCTGTAGCTTGAGTAAGGGTGAAATACTGAACCCAAGCGCCGACGTAGATTGAGAAGCTGACTAACGAGCCTAGGCGCCAAAGTCCGTGTTTTTAGAGTATTATCCACGCGCACACTTAAATAACTTCAGTACATTATGATTTAATTAAAAGTAGACTATTTGTAGCATTATATAAAATAATTAACCTAATTTTTTTATTTTAATATTAATTAATTTATTTATTTTTGTAATATCCTGGTCTATTTTTCCCGGATTATTTCCTCTATTTTGGTTATTATAATAAACTGCCTCCGGTGTATATACAATATCTGCTTGATTTTCTTCTAATATTTTTTAATAAAATTTATATTAGAATTTGTAGAAAAATATAATATCAATATAATATTATATTTAATATACCAGGTTGTATAATAATTATATATACTTCTATACCTATATACAGTGTTACTGTCTTTTATAAATAATAATTTTGTAAAAAGCCGGAGAATATATATAATAGTTGCAAAAACCTCCAAAATAGGTTGGATATGTTTTTCTAAAATCTGGGCCAAATAATTTTTTTATATTAAAGTTCTATTTTTGCCAATTTTATGAATAAATATTAGAAGGCTTTTGTAGTTGTATCTAATAGTTCCCCACATATTGACTGATGTTGTATATTTTTTATATAATTGATACTAGATATAAGTAGGGTGGGTTCTTTCTCCAATTTTCCTAATAACTTTTTGTTTAATAATCCTCCCATCTATTAGAAAAGTTATTTTATTAGATTATAAAATCTTCAATTATTCTATTGTTTAAAATATATATATAATGTAAGGGCAGATATACAACCATAAATGGAGGGAGTTCAATTGATGTAGAATTGACTAAAGAACAAGAACCTAACTACAGGAAAACGCCTTTATATACATATGGTCACATATCTGCGAACCACATGCCACACCCCCTTTTCCACTACTACATTCGTCCACTATTACCAAGTACTCGTCCCTTGAGTATTACGAGTTCAATATCCTTCTAATATCATACCGCCAGTTTCCCTTATGATGCTCCATCCAGTTTCGCCTAATATCGTCAATAACTTTTTTATAAGTTCTCGTATTCGGCCAATACCGTAGCTACTTTAATTGTTTATATTTCTATTCCGTGCCTCCGCTGGATGATATTTGAGGTATATATAATTCGCAGATGTCGTAAGAGAAATAGGAAGTGATAGGATTCGTATAAACAGGGCTTAAGGTGCAATAGGCTTCCCTGAGCCCGGCTCGAGGAAAAGAAAGAGAGGCCACGTAAGCACAGCGATAGCGTTTATATTCGAATCGAAAAAACTAGACGTAAAAGCTTTCAATCGTATAAGAAGAATCTAAAGTGCAGAAATTTCTTGAGCCTGGTTCGAGTAAAAGAGAGGCCACGTAGGCACGTAACGACGGCGACGGCGACGGCGACAGCGATACTTGCAAGGCTAGGGATGTATGAGGACAGAGCCCTGGTTGTCTCTCCCTGCGTAGGTCACCATTGTAAAGGCCAAATAATAAGAAGAGTATACCGCATCCCTTTTAATAGCGGTTTGAACTCAATAATGAGGAAAAAGGATTTTGTATTGGTTGTCTTTTCTACGGAAAGAGAGATCTTGCATTTATATGCAAGATCTCAGGAAACTAGTTAAATCACATGATCGAGCCAATCACCTGATCACCCACTACAATAATAGCCTATAAAAAATGTGCTAGAATTTGTATTATATTTAAATAGGGTTTTTAGTAAGTTATATATTTGAAATAATCCTATTATTTAAATTTTTTTTTAAGAATATTTATAAAATATTGAAGTTTTAATTCGATATATAAAAGATGGAAATTAAAGATTTTATAATTTTATAAATTAGAAAAGTATTCAATAATCTGGTTTATTTATATATTTATTAAAAAAAAAAAATTGCCAGTCCATGTGATTCAAGAATATTCTGGAATATTATAATTTAGGATTTTAATAATTGTAGATTTGTCAAATTTATATTAGATTATAAAATATTCAATTAATATTTTAACAAAATTATAAAATTGGCGGATTGCCTTTTTATATTTGGTAAGGATTTCCTGGCCTGATTGGTGGTCAAATTGAAATAGTGGGGTGGCAGGAGGCATTTTGAAGTTATTCAAAAAAAGTAAGGTGTGCAGCTCGCTAAACACCCTAAAAACACGGACTTTGGCGCCTAGGCTCGTAAGGGTTGTCGGTGTCTATCAATTCACACGTCTTGGAACTCGCAGTTGGACAGGAAAATTCCACAATACATCTAATAATGTAAAACGCGTTCTTTCTTGTTAAGGTGTGATAACAAATTTTTGTGTGGCTCATATTCGCAGTTCCCTATGTGTCTTTAAGGGGTTCGTGGACTTGCCATGCAGAAATAGAGGCTTTTAGAGTGCGCCGTAATATTTGTTAGAAGTCGGGTTGTCTACTCACTCCACACATCATGAGATCCTGGCGAAAATCTGCATGTCCTGCAATTCGAAACCATTTTTAGCTTTCCTCGAATGGGAAATCATTGTTGAGTTGAAGTATGTTTAAAAAGAATGTTCAATGTGGGGGTGGTGAGTATCTTAAAGGTAAGATTTGATGACACAATTATTAAGCTTTTCTCTTTCTCTCCAATACAGGCTGCCGTGAAAATCTTTTGTAACGTACACCTGTTATCTTGCACACCGCAAGGTTGGATCAGCTCCTTTAATGGTGCCAAATGTAATAATCACTTCCGTGTATTCCGTTCCTGTTTGTGCCCCAGGTTCCATTTCATGATTGCCACTTCAAGATCAATCTCATCTGAAAGTGGAATGCCAAATCTTGTCCCGATGCAGCTACTGTGACTTTGGTTCCCACCTCTCTTAGAGCGACGATCCTCTGGGATTCTTGGCAGTCCGGTGAAAGCCTCCGCAAAATTTTCGACGCTTTTTGTGATATTTTCAATCGAGTCGGGCAGCTTTCCGAGCCCCAACTGTTTTAACTTCAGGGACAAGGAGCCGTACATGAGTTCGGTGCACTCCACCTGGCCGTGAGTACATCGTGCCGTGGCAGCAAGCTCCGTGTGCTCAGAAACGGTGCCAAGTATATTTGTTAAGGCTTTCTGCCGAGCTAGAAGAATATAATCTGTATTGGCATAAGTTAGTAGGAGAAGTTTCGCTGTTCATGCTTCTTCCCGTTCTGCGCTCACCTAATTCCGTTGCTGGGAAGTGATTCAAATCGATTGGTTTCGGCTTTCCCGCATCACGCTTGGTTTGGAACTCATAACCTCCTGATGGCTTTGGTGCTATCGTCTTCGCTGCTTTAATTCGGAGATCAACGATGGAAGTTTTGCTGAAGACGAAGGCAACGAATAGTAGCTTTTCCAAAGCGGCATCTGGACGTACTAGATTGCTGAAGATACACCACTGCGAAACCCAAGGCTTCACAAGTTTCTGGCAATCGTACATGTCGCACAGAATGGCCAAGTTTAACAGAAAGTCCAACGACATCTCTTTCTCTGGCAACTCATGGAATTGGAGATGAGCGATACGTAGAAGAATGAGCAGAGCTTCACCATTGTCTTCCGTAAAATCCAACTCTTTCGACTTTGGAACTTCTGCAATGCGCCTCTTCTTCGCCTTTGGCGCCACTGATTCTCCATGTATTTCGTCAGACAGAGTTTCGTCGCCGATCAGGGTTCCGGTGCTCTGAGAATTCGGCTCGGTCCGGGGCTGGGCATCTTGAAATTGCGCGCTGGACTTCTCGGTGTCGATGTTGGCGATGGAACCGTTTTCTAGGCTCTGGAAATCCGTTGTATTGAGATCTTCGTCGAACAAGTCGGTATCTTCGGTCATCGTCTCGTCCGGGTAACTAGCTTCGTGATCGATCCATACAGTGGCGCAACCCACAGGTGACTTTTGCGTCCATGCGATTTCCTTTTGCGAGCCTTTACAATCGGTAGCCGATTCCTTTCTCGCAGCGACCAGACCGCCCTCATACACAGCAGTGTATTCTTGATCGTCCTCCTCATCATCTTCATGTAGCTGTGCGAACGGTGGGAAAATGAATTTCTTCCAGACCGGGCTTGCTAGCATCATTGCAGACGTAGAGACTTTGCCAGCCAGACGGTCGCCTTTGTAGGTAACCGAGATACGAAGATCGCCGCCATCGAATTCAAAGAGATTGCTCGTGCTGGTAGCCATGGTTGTTGCGGCACTGGTGGATACAAGGATTTGGAGCGTGTTTGGAAAATAAGTTGAGAAGTTGCCGTACGAATTGGAGTCGGAGAGCACTTCCCAGGCGATTCACTCTTATTCGAAACTACATCTTCGACCTACCATCGATACCAGGAGCTATTGAATTACTTCAGCTTTCAGTGCTCTTCAATTCAATAGCTTTGAGAGCTCAACGTCATTCCAAGCTTTTCACAAGTTTGATTTCTTATTAATAGCCTACATCTAAACTCTCATCAATACGCTTCATACATACTCACATTCATATCATAGTTCAAATTTCATCAAGAAAACATTTTTATTCTAGTCGATCAAATACTAAACAAAATTATCACCCCAAAAAGAATCAAAGAAACCCCCTTCCTGAACTCCAAGGAAAAAAACAAGCAAGATTATATTACTTACCTCTCGTCACTATCCCCACTATCTCACTCTCTAGTCACAAGAGCAAAATACGAGATAATTGCCACATTCTTGGCACAGCTTGTTACCTCCAACCGTCTTCGGAGCATGTTTGAAGCAGCGGAACTCATCTTTGACTCCATAACAAGAGTTGCACTTGCGAACATGCATGTTCTTGAAGAAGCAGCCGCACTCGGAGGCCTTGACGACGCAGAAACCGCAGTTGTTGGGGAGATAGGTATCGGTGTCTCCGTTGTTGGACGAAGATGCCAGGTTGGCAGCCATGAACTTGTTGGGGGTTGTGGAAGACATGATATTGGTTTTGGTTGGTTTTGTTGGTGTTGATGGTTGTTGTGGTGGGTGTTGGATGTTTGTAATTTGATGAGAAAAGTTGAACAGGGGAGATGGGCACATTTATAGCAAGTTCCGAAATACTGTTAGAGGTTTGGCATTGTGTCTGATTTTTATCTCTGTTCCCTCTGCTGCTATTTCTTGATCAGGTTTCAGTGTTCTTCAGCAACGGCGACAAACAATGAAATCATGAATTTGATGTTGAGAACAATTCCATTGTTGAGATCTTTGATACACCTTACTTCCATTGTCCATAATCCTCATAAGACTTGTTCTTCGAGGACAAAGAGTTTTTCTATTTCAGACTCCAGATCGTCTAGCGCTCCTCAGAGCTTTGGGCTTGTGATAGCTTTTAGCACAACTGTACACTCGCCCTGCTCCCCTCCTGCAAGCGAAGCTGTTCCATTCTGTTCAGCACGGTAGCATCTCTGCAAAACTTGGCATATCCGGTTTCTCCCTGCTAATTTTCATGTTTGATATTGTGCTGTCTGAAATGCTGACGATGCGATCCCAGCAGAGGGTCTGGGATGTCTCTCAGGATTGCAAGTACTGCTTCGCGGATAACTCATCCGAACGAGATGCAGCATAATGGTTCTTATAGCAATGGATCTTTACTTCGGAAATTGGCGTCGAGAAAGCAGTGATACTGTTCAAATAATCGGAAGATTTGCGGGAATTTGGAGGCCAGATTCCCATCTTTATCATCGGACGCATCACAGAGCCGTACAGCATCACCGTACACTCCTCAATGTTTTTTAAACAGTGAACATCAGCGTATTTGGTGATGAAGCTGGCGTACTGGCCGAAAAGCTTTGTAATTGTGTCTTGTTGTACTTTCATGATGCTCTCTAGGAATTGTGTGGCATGTTAACCTATTTTTCATCGATGATATCTCAAAGAATTGACGTACCGATGATGCCTGCTGGCATAAGTTCAGAAAGCTCCTGATTGGATGTCGAAATGCATATTCGGCCAGACGGTCGGGTTTCTACTCGAACCTCCTCCACTAGCCTCTTCGAAAGCTCCTCGAAAGCCCTTTGCCTGCCGAAAACCCAGGCAATCCACAGATATTGTTCATTTCCTCTGTCCCCAATCATATAGTCTTCTTCAGCGAACCAGTCCGCGGTCCAAGGTTTGATAAGTTTCGTACAATCGTATTAGTCGCAAAGGATGGCAAGATTGAGGAATTTTTTGAACAAAAGAGTCGAAGGGATCTCGGTGAATTGGAGATGCGAAATTTGAAGCAAGATGAGGAGAGCCTCGGCATCATCCTCTTTGAAGTCGAGAGACGCGACGTTGTTCTCGGTGTTGATTCGATCGGTGGTGTTTCCGGCCCCACCCCCAGCTGCCTTTTGCTTGATCACCCCTTCATCATTGACGATTGCGCTTGGAGGAGAATCAGAGATGGGGGTATCGGTCGATCTTGGGAAAGGCGGATGAACGAACTTTGCCCATACTGGACTAGCCAATACGAGAGCATTGGATGCGACTTTGCCAGTGATGAGCTCTCCTTCGTATGTTACCGTGGTATCGATGTCTTCTGCGGGGAAAGTGAACAGATCTTTGGCGTTGATTGGTGGCGTGTTGGCACCTGAGGCGGTGGGTGGGGATGTTATGGCAGACATAGCGGTCTTCCCTGCTTTTCTGTTAGCTTAGCAAAGTTATTGAAGAAGGTTCTTCGCTTGTCTTCAAACACTGGGACAGCTGATTTCGGGAACACTGGTAGCTGGTTGATGGAGAGCTTATCAGGGAATTCGTGTTTGGAGAATAATCGAATGGCTGGTATCGGGGATGATCAACCCAGGAAAGTACTCTAGATTCTACACAGTGAATGATGAGGGCCTGGTCTCAAATATTAAGAGGAGATGCGGAAATTGTTTTCATAACTAAGCTAGAACTTTTCCAACTACAGCAATAGTCGCAGATTCAATGCCCATTTGGGATTTCAAAGCCCGCAAACTCCGTGATCTAACTTTGAGGCCCAGATTCGACTCAAAGTATTGACCTTTAGTAACTCCTGATCCAATAGTCTCAACCACAAAGCTCGAGTAATTCCTTAGTGAAGTGATTGTGGTGAGACGGGAGTAATGCATCCGGGAGCTTATTGACGATAGCCCAAACATCGCTGCGAATCTCGTTCTCGAAGTCTTTGCATTCGAAATGGCCTTGCGACGTAGAGATTTGAATATCCACAAGCGGCCAATAGAAATCATTAATACTGCCAAAATAGTTGTACGCCTCTCTATCAATCGACCAGATGCCCAGCTCAACCAACGGTCGCATGATGGAACCACATAGTAGAGTGCTGCACTCCAAGCACTTTACTTTACAAGTTCTGTTGCGATATTTGACAGGAATCTCGAGATACATATCAAGGAGCTTGATGATGATTTCGGCCCGTATTTTGAGCATGTTTTCTGGGAACTGGTTTAGCCATCGAAATCTTGATCACTAAGATTGGAGTAAATCCTACCAATGAGACCAGCTGGGAGCAAATGTGAGAGTTTCTCTCCGGAGGCTGTCAGGCACTCGGAGCTTTCGTTTGTCTTGACTTGATAGAGCAATCTGCCGGCCAGCAGATTGAACACCTTCTGTCTCCCAAATAACCAAGCTACAAACATGTAATCATGTTTTTTGGTGCCAATAGTAGCAACCTTTTCAACAATCTGACACCACTTGAACACCCATGGCTTAACCAACTTGACGCAGTCGTATTTGTCGCAGAGGATGGCAACGTTCATCAACTCCTCGTAGGATAATTTTGCAGGAACGTCGGTGAATTGCAGGTGGGCAATCTTCAAAAGAAGCAACAGTGCAACATTGTCATCCTCCTCAAAGTCAAGCTCTTTCGCCGACGGCTCGGAGTCAAGAGAGTTCTCTGTGCCGGTAACAAGCTGATCCTGTGCCGGAAGTGACGGCCATGGCGGAAAGACAAACTTCTTCCACACAGGACTTGCAAGCACAAGTGCATGCGAGGAGACCTTCCACTTCACCACCTTGTCATTTTGTGTTACTCTGATGTCGATATCGGCGGAGTCGAACTGGGGAGTCGTCTGAGAATCGGGGTTTGGGTTCGACGCAGTGACTGCGAGGGAGGTTGGAGGTATCGCTGCCATGGCTGCTCTTTTGACTTCTCCCATTAGCATAAATCACTCTGAAAGGGGCTGGCGGAGGTAGTATTTACCTGCAGATGGCTGGAGCAGATGTCTCTGAAGAGTCAGAGTTGGAGGTTGAGGAGGGAGAACAGTTCAAACTCCAGAATTTTAGAAGAAAAGCTTCCGTGTGGTGAATATCCGGTGGTGACCTTTCACTTGGACGTAACTCAATTCACCATTTTGAACATCGAGCAGATGCATTTCGAGAAATGTCAGATATTTACTTTATCTCAAACCTTCATTCCTCTTGATAGCAAGGAACGTCAAACTCCACAACTGCACAATATCGCTCTCAGTAGGATTAGAGCCGTCAGGCGGCGGCAAAGCTCCCAAATCAATATACTTAAACTTTCCATCTTCATAGGTCCAAGACCATACCTCAGTACTCAAATGCTCAGCATTCGCTTCAATGCTATTCCACAATTCATTATACGCCGACTTCACGTTGCCATACACACTTTGATCGGAGCAGAATTCTGGTATCGCGCTGGAATTGCAGCGGTCGAGTTGAATTTCAAGACCTTTGGCCATCATAGCGAGTTGCCAGCTCCAAACAACTGTTCCGTGGTATGCGGCTGTCGTCCAATTTGCGGCGTAAATGGGATCATCGCCGTACGCGGGGTTTGCAACGAGTATGCTGACATCGGTCATGAGACCTGCCGGGAAGGTACGACGGATGTTGTTGGCGGTTGAGTTAAGGAAGGAAGTAAGTTGCGGCTGATTTGTAGTGTTGAGAAAGAAGTGGCGGAAGCAATCGTCAGTGTTCATGACCGCTACCTGAGATAAATTGTTGTTCCCGTCAAGTGCTAGGGAGTAAAAGGAGACATTGCCATCTAGGCTACTGGCTTGTGACTGCAAGCCTGGAGTCCCAGAGACTGTGGTGTAGTTCTCAAGCCGTGATTGGGCTGTGGCAAGATCAACGGTGACTTTAAACAACTGAAGCGTGGAGTCTTCCCACACTTGAGCGTATTCATCTATGAGGGTGGCGTTGAAGTCAAGAATCCCAGCAGAGGAGAGCGATGCAATGGAGCGAAGTGCTGCGGGAACAAGCGCCGTGTTTACATCGAACGGTATTCGTCCACCTCCAATTCCATAGGTGCTGTCTCGCCATTCCCCTACGATTTGTCCGTCTTTTAGATGGATTAGATTCTCTTTCGTCTGATTCCCAGAAGAAGCAAAAGGGGCAGCCGTGGACACAATTTTGTTGGCGTTTTCCTTTGCTAGATCTTTATATGTTAGATTTGAATTCTCGGAGACAACTTTGGTTGTGGTGCTATTCTTGTCAGCTCCAATAGACTAAATGGTAAACCAAAGTTAGCGCTTACTTGAGAAAACCAGAAGCTCTGGAAGATCCAATAGCATTCTGAAGGAAGTAGCGCTCCATCAAAACCGGCAGGTAGAAATCCGAGTCGATCTGGATCATATTAGCACACTCCCCTTAGTAGGTTCTATGGTATCTCACCATTTTATAGTCGCACAAGGGTGCGGTGCTCGTGATATTGTTCTGTAGATTCGTCCAAGTGGCATAATCGCTAGACGCTATCAGTCTAAACCCTAAAAGTATCTCTAATCAAGGCATTTGCTGGGTCGTATTACCCGATAGTCTCTTCATGACACACAGAACCATCTGTTCTGTTGACCCTCTCCAGTACACCCGCGAGAACGGCTTCAATGGCTCCGCCTTCCCCTGTAGACAAGACGGGCTGCAATAACAGGGCTGCAATCATCGAATCTCGCCCAAAATATGTTAAGAAGCGCCAAGCACCAGCGGTAAGCTTTGTGGTATATGATAAGAAGGATAGCGACGATGTCTGCGTGGGAGACTGGGTGATTAGTCCTGCTGATTCTGGACTCAAAACTTCGTTTGAACTCAACTGCGTCAGCTGAGGATAGTTGAATGATGCATTGAAAGTGTAGACTCCCGCGGGAAGTGTGACTGTTGTGTTATCGAGCTGCACAGACTGGTTGGTACTACTGATTGTTACTGCTGTGGTTGTGACATTGTCAAGCCAAAGTCGGCTCAGTTCAACCCCTCCATCAATAGTCGAGTAGTTATTGGCATTCTGGATTTCAGGATGAAGAAGACTTGGTCCTTCCACAAAATCTCGAATCGTTCGAATACTGCCGAGAATCGCTACTGAGAGTTTGGCAGAGCTGTTAAATTCCATAGCCGTGCTCACCCCGACCGTCGCATTTTCGCCATCAACAGGCTTATAGACAGGACCAAGCGGGGATCCAATTGTCGAATTGACTAGCCGAATGCCCAGCGTGCCATTTACCCCATTTTCGGGAGAGAAGTAAATAACGACTCCGCTGTTCCCAGCGGGCCATGCCACTATGATTCTTGGTCCAACGATGTTGAGCTTGCTGTCTGGTAGGGGAGAAGTCACTACCATCTGTGATGCTGAATGACAATCCGAGTAGAAATAATTCTCATATGGGGGTGAGCTGAGGTGGAGGGTTGTAGCTTCGCCTGTGCATTGTGCGGTCTGACTAGAATTCGAAGCAGTACTTGAGATCTGCTGCAGGCGATTTTCTATGCACCTTTTTAAGTGTCATCAGATTAGCTCGAAAACCCGGACTGTATTAGCTCACGAATAATGGTCTGAAGAATAGCAACCTGGGCCACATCTCAGTGTTGCCTTGCCATAAATGACGGGGCAGAGGAAGTTCGAATCATAGCACGTGTACTAAAAGATTTGTTAGAATTTATGGTCTCATATACAAGTGTATACCTACTTTTGAGGGGTAATACACGGCATCCCCGCAATACTCCGCTGTCTCTCCCAAACCGGCGGACGCAAACGCAACATTGACCAGCAATAATGCAAGTATAATGGGAATGTACATTGCTATTTTTGATATACTCTCGTCAACTTCCCGGGGTTTTCATAGAGGGGCAGTCCGACCAGAATCTAAAGCCGGAGTTAAAAGACTAAATAGAAATTCATGATGCAGGGGCCCCTAGGCCAGCCGCCAACGTCACCACAGACGGGCCGACTTGGAGCGGGTGCCAAGATGAGCCGTCAATGAAATTACGGTGAGACTTTGACACATTTGAAATCTTGATTTCGCGGACTTAAAAAAGTGCGGGGAAATGGCGATCATTGACCCCTCTTTCCCGATTGGGAAGCTCGAGGCGACCATGAAAACCTCAACTCGGGAATGAACTTGAAAAGAAGGCAAGAGCACTTCGGGTGGGTCAGAGAAATAGTTTTATGCCGGGATCCGAAATGTTCGCAGACCAAGTCCTTCCTCGGAACGAATGTGAAATATCAAGTTCACCCCTGTCAAACAACTTGGTGCATTCTCACACCCCTACAGCTTTCACAATCCATCTTTCCAGAACATCAGCGATACTATCGCTGTTCTTTTCCAAAAATTGCAAATGAGCGTTGCCGTGAATTCCAATATCCGCAAGTGGCAAGTAGTACACATTTACGCACCCCGCCTGCTTCAAAAACATCTCGAAGCAATAATCATACACCGCATGATAGCTAGCTTCTCCTGTCTCGATTAGAATCGGGATATTCTTCAAGTTTGTCAGCTGCTTGGCTGGCTCATCTTGAATAATGCAGTCCGCACGATCACTCGACGTCGTCGGTACTGTCTTCATCGTTAGAGGTGCGCTCGAATTTGATGGCGCTAGTGAGAACGTCAGAGGGATTGAAGTCAGACCCCATGGTCTCGTAAGGTCTGTGGAGAAAATTGCCTCTCGAAACGGTGGACCTTTAGGTTCGATCTGTATTAGGGCTTTTACAAGATCGGGACGTGCATCTGTCCAAGACCAAGCGTAGAGCGCTCCTAGGGAATGTGCTATTAAAACAACTGGGCCTATCTTGTCGAGAAGTTTGATGCCAGCCGACTTCATTGTGACTTCCTGTTGGGTTCCGTTGGCGAGAAATTGTGCTGTGGATGCGAAATATGCATCAAAGATAGGATCGCCCATGCTTCCATTCTGTGCCTCGTCAGTGGGACTGTTCGACAGGCAGGATCAAAGATCTTACGCCAGGCCATTGCGTATGGAATCGAGCTTGTGGCCATAACATGTAATTTTGCACATCCGTAAAGCGCTGTTGGGTAGTCTCCGTCCCTGACGCCGTTTGAGTAAACTCGCTGCCAGGATACCATGATGATCGGCCTGTGTGTGCTTGATCAACGATGTAAATTTCATATCCCCAATCAATAAATAACGATGCCCAGCCTCTGCCTCCATCAGGTTTGTTCAACCAATTCTGGCAATAACAATCAGAATTGCTGGTCTAGTGGGAGGTTGTACTGACCGTTCCTGTTTGGCCCCCACCGTGTATGAATATAATTGGGAAAGGCTTCGTGGGGCCTCCAACAGGCGATATTTTCTCGACATACATTTGATCCTGAAGGATATGGCCGGCGCTGGTGTTGACATACTGGCCGCCGATGTAGAAGTAGGACCGAGTGTTGGGCGACTCTTGCGATATGGCGTTGTCAAAGAAGAAAGCAGAAAATAGGGAAACCACCCTCAAGGTATAATTGTTAAGCTGCATATTAGATGAAATATTGTCGCGAGATCCAAAGAAACAGTCAAGCCCCGACAGAAATGAGGCAGAGCACCAAATCGATGTCAATGAAGTCCTTGGGTGTGTCGCCACAATGTTGTACTGTTTAATTTCGTCCTTGAGCTAGGCTTTCACTTCTTCCTAAATTATTTTCCGGGGTACAGGGAAGAGGTCGAGACTCATTTCACGGCCTGCTTCACCAAAGATTGTGAGCCAAAGATGAAGTGAAGTGCAAAGTGGGGCAAACAAAGATCACCTGCAGCCTGGTATATGCTGGCCTGTGGCTGGTTCTGCTCAGCCACTCCCCGAAAATTCCGAATAACGTTCGTCCATTACCCACAGGAATTCACCCGCTCATAGGGAGTACAGAATCAGAAACCACCAAGAGTTTGCTGCTTGCGATACTAGCTCAAGCTAGGAGGCCTGACACATGTCTCAAGCTCGGAAAAGAAGGAGATCCCTCAATATTTGGTATGAATTCACCCAGTCCAAGTTCATACCACAGACAGAGCCCTGAGTGAGTGCATCAAGAAGTTAGAAAGGCGAGTAAAAAAAAAACAGGAGGAAATAGCAAGGACGACGCTCCAGGTATTTGGAGGTCCCATAGCAAACATCGGCATACAGAACTACACAAGGCCGCCTCAATTGCGAAGAGAATACTGTTGTTTGGATATGGAACTTGGTGAGCCGAAGCTCAAGAGCCGGACTACTTCCATCATCCAGTTCTAACATACACATAACCCCAACATTACAGTGTCCTTATCGCCATGAGAGTTTTCCACGGCCGACCGTCCGTACTGACTGCGAAGTAAGTATTACCAAGAGGAACAAAGGGATCAAATCCCTGGCTAAATCCCCGTCGGCTTATTTGTACTCTGGATAGGAAGAGTGAAGCAAATCTATAATCAAGGATAACGCAGCACCAGGCTTAAATAAGTCGAGTAAGCTCCTATGCTAAGAGAACTCAGTTACTGAAGCTTGTATTCTCCAATAATTCCCAAAACTCAGCTGATTGCCCTTGACTTAAGTCTTCCTCGACACAAAATTCCTTCTCCATACCAATATTCTCCTCGCATAGAAAATTGGGGCACAACCCCAGACCTAAGGACCGGAGATGGGTAGGGCCCCCCATGGAGCCCTGGACCCAGTCCCAAAGACCCAAGCCAAACCTCTTGAGGAAGTTGACTAGCTATTAAAAGCTACCTTGGGTCTAGTTGGGTCCCCCATATATACCCAATGACCTGTATGGGCTGGGTCCAAAGGGGCAAGCCCCGACCCACGGGGACCCATCGGCCAGTCTATTCTCGGTTAATCTCAGGGGAGAGCAATCTTGATGGATACAACGGTCCTGTCAACTATTTTTGGAATAAAACACACTCGTTCAGGCATCTCATGGAGCTTAGCATTAATCATAATTCTGTTTTTCAATTCTTGCTTCCAGTAAGCTTGCCGCAGAAAATAGTAGAAGCTTTTTTGGCTGAATTCGTGTTTATTATTCAACAAGTTGACATGATATGAACTGCAGAGTGGCCGTAAGATCAACGAAAGAAAATTCAAGATCCTAATCCCTGATTGGCTCGTATAAAGTCAGGGCATTATGCAGGCAGAGCGGCTAGGCTCCCTCAGCTGAGCCCTACCACCTTGCTCTATTTCTCCACGCCATATCGTTGATCTTTTTATCGATACCTCATCCCCGTATCGTCAGCTATGGAACCCGTATCAGCTATTGGTCTTGCTGGTGCTTTGGTTGGCATCGGCGACGTCATTACACGCAGTATCCGCAGCCTTATGAGCCTGCAATCCAAATACCGCTCCGCCAGCCTCGTTGTCAGTTCTCTTATCGGGCAGCTCACAACACTCAAGGCTGCTCTGAATCAGATTAACCAAGTGGTGTCTGGTAGTGTGGCGAAATTGCCACTGCATGGACAACTCGTCGATGACCTTCGGGTGTCGCTGGGGAGCTGTCACGTGCTGATGTTCGTGTTGGAGGAGAGGATCGAGGGCTTGGACCGAAATTGTGATCAGACCGGTGGAAACGATCCGAGTGCCAAAGGAAAAGCCAAATTTCTGTTGGAGGAGAGCTCCCTGCACGAATTCAATACCTATTTGAGCAGTCAGGTCAATGCGCTTGATCTTCTCCTGAGTGCTTTGAACTGGTAAGACCGAAGACCGGCATGTCTTAAAGAATCAATCACCCTGAGCAGTGTATTCAGTCAGCAACTGACGTTGAATAGCCGCACAACGTTTGAGCGTACCGAACTGCTTCGCAATGATGAAAGTCGACGAATTTTCAAACGGGTCGAGGATGATAGGACCTCTCTGTTGACGCATGAGGATGTCGAGTCGAAATCCACCAGGATGAGTCTTGCCACAGAAACCTTCAGTCTTCTCGATCTAGATTTCAATTTCGATCAAGAAGTACTGACTTCAGATATCTATAGGGCTGCATGGAGGTCCAATCTCAGGAAAGATGCCATCCAAAAGGGAAAGCTGGCACATATGTCGGAGCTCCCTTCAACAAGAGCGCCCCCACAAATGAAGTCCGGAATCCCTGAGGAGAGTTTTGCACCGAATCAAAGAGCTGTCATCCGAAATGATGCCAGAACGCCTTCGCGGAAATTAGGTGAATCTTGGGGTAGAAAGAAAACACATATAGAGCTCCAGGGCGCAGCACTCGAAAATCTATCTGTTAATGCTTTGGCACTCCCATCTCTGAGTACTAAGAAAATGAACGTGGGAGAAGCAGAAAAAGAAAGCAAGAATATATGGAAGTTCTGGCCGCCCAACAAGAAACTTTTTACGCTTCGCGGTAGTCTTAATGTTCCGGGCTTTCGTGCTACCCCCGCCGAGCCAAATTCCAAACCGCCAAGAGAGCACAAAGTCCTTCTGTTAGGAACCTCCGAGAGCGGTAAATCGACTCTTCTGAAAACGGCGAAACTGCTCTTCCACAGTGGTTATAGCCTTAAAGAACGACAAAGTTTTAGGGAATCGATTTTCTCAAATACAGTTCAGGCGATGCGCTTGATTCTCGAAGCCATGGAATCATTGGAATTGCCACTTGATGACAAAAGGAATGAATGCCACGTACAAACAATATTCATGCAGCCTGCACAGATCGAAGGAGAAAGATTATCCCCGGAAGTCCCCTATGCTATTCGCATGCTGTGGAAGGACAGTGGTGTGAAAGCAGTCTTTGAGAGATCGCGTGAATATCGGCTGTATGATAATGCTGCTTAGTAAGTCTCCCAAAAATCTTCCTTCCATAAAGCCAAAAGCTTGTAAGACAAGAAGATATTGAAAATACGCTAGTTATTTCGAGTCAATGGACAGACTCGAGGGAGACGACTATATACCTACTGATAGTGATATCATTATGTCATGGATCAAGACTACAGGTTTGCTCGAGCACAAGTTCCAAACTGACGAAGGAATTACAAAGATCTATGACTTGGGTGGGGGGGCAAGTGAGCGCAAGATGTGGATACACACCTTCGAAAATGTCGACGTTGTGATCTTCCACGTGGACATCGCATGCTACGACCAGCTCCTTTTCGGGGACGAAACACAGACCAGAATGCAGGAATCTCTTCTTCTTTTCGATTCTATTATCAATAGCCGATGGTTCCTCAAAACTTCATTCATCCTCCATTTTACCAAAATGGACAAATTGGCAGCGAAGATCGCCGGGGCTCCGCTGAAAGATTACTTTCCGGATTTTGAAAAGGATGGGGAAAATATAGGCGACGTGAAGGCGTATATCGCATCGCGATTTTTGGGGTTGAGTAGGAACCCAGAAAAGAGTATTCGGGTCATTTATACGAGTTTCATTGATGGGTACGAGGCGGATGCTCGCAAGGTTTTCGATTCTATTAGTGGAGCCTTCCATGATGATTGACTCATAAATAATCGTGCCAAATTACTGAAATTTTTCTCGGTTTTGGGAACTTCTATAAAATGATCACGAATCCTTGATTACAAAGTGATATTTCTGCGGAGTCCTACTTATTCATAGAGTTCTATGGACTCAGAACCGGCCTATTCTAAATCTACCTCGGGACCACCCTCAACTTTTGATCGCTTCCTTAACTCGTTCGATATCGTCAGGGGATGCTCTGTCGAGTCACGCTTCCCTAATCTGGAACTTCGATCCGGTGCTGACTGCTCGGTTCCCTCACCGATCTCTTTCCCGGCAAGTCTTCCCGGCCTTTGGACGAAACTAATATCCTTCTCAATCAACATCGCGACGCTCCTGTCTTCGGTAGATAATGAGTATCGGGTTTGGGGTGCCTTATTCAGAATAATCTTCACAGGATCGCCTTCAAATCGAGGCACTTTGATGTCTGCTTCTAGATCGTTAAGCCCCTTGCATTTTGGTAATGCCGTGAGTCGTATTGTCTCAGTTGATGAGCTGCCTTGCCGAGTTAAACTAACGCTGCTATTGGAGACGATGGTCGACGTTGATGTCATTCCTTGATTAAAGCTTTTTCGAACAATATATCGAGCGGTGGGGTCTAGACCTAGTATCTCGGAGAATTCATTTCGAATGGAAACATCAGTACTTGAATCTCCATTGACCTTCTCCTTCTGTGGTTTCGCGGTGTTAACATCCGGGTCTTTTAAATATACGTCATTCACGGGCAAGACTATAACACTTTGCTTGTGCCTAATAACGAAGTAGGCCCCGCATTCCGAAAATTGGATATCTTCTGGCTCGCCAATGAGCTTATGTTCAAGAAATGGCTCAGAAGATCCTTGTGAGACCAGTCAGTCAGACTTTATGAGGCGAGGAATAGCAACCTTTACCTTGAAATTTCCACAAGTAAACACCACTATTCAGTTCCCCCATATCCATGGAAGCGGCAAAGAAAGCTAGAATAGTAACTCGTGGGTGGAAAACCATGAACTTAATGTCGTAGATGCCATGCTTGAACTTATGCAAAGCCGTCAAGCCCACTGAAAGTCTGGGTTCCGTTGAAATTTCAAACACCATGATCCGTAGCTCGCCATCCAAAATGTGCTGCTCTGCGAAGGCCAGGAATCTACCAGTGCTAAAGAAGACTCCCTTGAAATAATATAAATTCTGGATGCTGGGAGCGGAGCGAACCCAGATAAAGCCGGGGTCATAGAGTGAGGGGATTGGCAGTATTTGTGATTGGCACTGAGCCTCAGCCAATGCAGTTGGAGCTTTCAAGCTGAACAAAGTCCTAAGAACGACAAAAGACAAAGCGTCCTGACTTATAATAAGTGGGAACATGAGTTTTCTTCCATATCGCCCATCAAGAAGATCTCGAACTGGTATGACAACTTCCTTTGGATCAAGGGCGACCTGAACTTTTCCGATGCGTTTGCTGCCAACCTCGAGCGTCCAGAGCTCGTACATCGCAATCCAGCCTTGGCACCTTTCGCGCAGATTCACGGCATTCGATCGCGTATCTTTGGGATAGTGGCCATCTCCAAAATTCCTACCATTTGTGTAAATATGAGCTCTTGAAAACAATTTGAAAGCTAACATACTTTGGAGACCAGATACTCAAGACGCCTTGTAGATTACCATCAGATGATGTGCCAGTAATTGTCGCCAGATACCTCTCTGAAAGCCCAGGAACCTGAATCCTCTCCGGTGCTCGGGATGAGACTCGTGTGCCTCCAGGCGAGAAGAAAAATTGACTTGGGGTAAACCCAGTCATCTCGTTCCAGACTGTCTCGGGTAACTTGGTAAGAGGGTCACCCCACGACTCAAGTATCCTATCGAGATCATTGCTGAAAGTCTCAGCGGTATCACCAATAGAATGAGCGATCTTGAGGGTTTTTCTCTGGGATGACAACTCGAGAGCCCAAGTAATCCAACCTTGAAGAATGGAACCTGCAGGTTGCTGATACATGGAACTAGGCAGTGTTTGGATGGCTGTAAAAAGGCATTCCAGCCATGCTGTGGGAAGCTCGGGCTTACTGAGAAATGTTGACAACAACGACACCAATCCAGAGAACGCATCTTCGAAGATCTTGGCGGCGCTATTATGGGGTGCGGCTGCGATTGACGTATCTTTCGATATTACGTTCTTCAAGTGGCCCATCCAGTAGATAGCTGCATAACTCGTGAACGGAAAATTCGAGTACAGATATTCCGCAGAAACGCCGTGGTTGATGTTCCCGGATAGCGGTTGCGCTGGGGTGTGAAAAATCATTTGTTGGAGGCAACAACGAGCGAGAACCAAATTTGCAGTTATGAATTCCGGTATAATTGGTTGGGCTTTCTGGAGGGTATCTTCTGATAATAAAGAGGCGTCTGCTACCATTGTCAACATCTCCTTGATAGAGAGGTGGACAAACCGAAAGGAATTGGATCTTTCTTTAAAACCAAGCGCGGGATCCACCAAGGTCTTTTCGAGAAGGCCCGCGCAAGTCATAATCGCCGCATCTTCAAATTCAGTGATGTCATCAATGTCGGCGGCAGAGCCTTCTGCTGTCTCAGCTATGATTGCATGCTGGATCTGGATTGTCGTCATTGGGATAATAGAATGCGTCACATAGATGAGAATCTTTGACGCCAAAGATCGGGAAGTTGCCCCAGCTTCATGGATGACAAGGAGTATACGATCGTACATCGTCTCAAGTCCTTCGGGGAAGTTGACTTCTTTAATGGTCCTCAGTCGTTGTCTTGGCGTCAGAGAGGGAGAGCGAAGGTACTGTAGCATTAGCCTAGCCCAAAGAAACATTCCATCGGCGCCCTTCACAAGATGTTGCACCAGCACATCCTTTTGGTCATGAGCCGAGTCAGGTAAGATATCGTCTTCAATCAGTTCGTCAAGTTGACGGTCGCAGAAGAGGCATATGTCCTGAGTAACAAGTTGCTTGGCGGGTTGCATCTGCATGTCTGCTTGAATCGAACGCTTCAGGCTAGGCACATTAATACGGCTGAGAAAAAGAATTCGCGGGGCGCGTTCGACAGAAACTTTGAGTAAAGACTTGATAAGGGAGCTGTTATCGCCGCATTCGTCAATTCCATCCAGAATGAGGATCGAATTCTTGGTAAGACATAACTGAAGCAGGCCTCTTAATTCGTTTTCTGAAGCAGTTAATTGGCCTGTCTGGCCCATCATGAACGCAAATCGGTCTATGGTTCTCTTGTCGTCTCGAGAATGCCAAAGAATCTGAGTTAAAATTGATCTGTAAGCTGCGTCGGACGACCTCGTTACCTGTGACTCGTACTTGAAGAAGAAATAATAAACCTCGGCATTTTGTCCAGGACTACTATCTCCCGTCTCCTTTAGCGAGTCAATGATAAAGGACGCAAGGATCGTCTTTCCGCTACCGGGATTCCCTATTAAGTCGAATCAACATATGAATCAAGTTTATTTCAACGAACATACCATAAATCCAAAGAGCATTGGATTCAAACTTTCTTTTGGTTTGAGTAGTTGATGTTTGCTCGTTTCTCCCCAGCCAGCTTTTGAATTGTGGGTCATCAAAGATCCATGCTGTGGTAGAATCCTGGTGCAACTCGCTAGATGTCTCTTTTGCGTCAGAAAACTTGGGCGGCGATAGCCATGATTGAATTTTTGATACTGCAGCTTCTATACGCAATCCATGTCAATAGCCTTTCTGGGGAGCATCTGATATGTGTTCACACACCGAGGTAACTTTGCTCTATCACTGCCTTTTCTTTTCGGATTTCGGCAAGGAAGCTCGCTATCCGCTGGCTTTCTTCCACTTTCTGCGCTCGTTCTTCTACCATTCGGCAGCGTTCTTCAGCTAGCAAGCGACACTCTTCAGCTAGGAGACGATGTTCGTCCTGAGTAAGTTGCCGCTCTTTGGCTGAAGCTCTCTCCGTACGTTCTTGCTCTTTCAAAGCCTTCTCGCGTGCCACAGCGGCGAATTCTCGTTCTGAAACAGAGGCTTTTGTGTTCCAAAGATACAACTCGTCCAGTATCAGCTGGCGATGTTTATGCATCCTTTCCACGTGATCCTTGAACCGCACATCAAATGGTTTCCACATTAGCTCCCCAATAACCACGGGGGTTCTCTTGATTTCTTTCCCACATTTAGCAATCCGAAAGAAGTAACCATGCAACCATGAACTTACTACCGTCGGCTTTTGTAAAGACCCTAACAGCTTCGTGGAAAAGGTGGAAAATATCCTTATACACTTCTTCGACGTTGTGTCGAATTCGTGAAGGATCTCCATCCTTGCACATTTCGAGAATCATTCCATATTGAGGAAAAGCATCTGATAAATGTTGGATGAGCTCAGTAAATTTGTCAAAGAATGTAGTAAAGTTGTCAGCAAGCTAGATTTGAAATGTCAGTGACACTCGAGATGTCTGCAATAAACTAACCTGCAAAACTAGCCGAAAAGCACCCCAAAACAATGCCGCGTATTGTGGATTTGACGATACAAATATATTTATAATTTCAAAGAAAGGCCGTAGTTGGTTGGTGAAAGTCTGGATAGTCTTCAGTCGCTGTATGCGTTTCGATTTTTGACACGAAATGACATTCAAATTATCGACCGCGCTTAGGAAGTCGTCACATGACGGACAGGGAGTGAAGATCTTCAGGTCTTGAGGTGATAGGGAAGCTATGAAATGATCGCGAGCTTGGTCGAAGATTTCAGTACTGTTTGTCTTGTTATCTGCTGCTCAATTGAGTCACCCGTGCCTGCTCGCCATACATGTCGCGATTGGAAACTGACCTCATTTTGCACCAGAATTTGTCTGTCCGAAGGCTCGACACAAATCCAACACATCGGACGACGCCAAGATATTGTATGTGCAGAAGATGCAACAGCGACGGCTATTCGTTTCCGCATCGGGTTTCGAAGTGAGAATCTTGAGACGGAGAAAAGGGTGGGATCGTGACCATCAGCGCAATGTCTCGTTGAATTCACGGGTAAGCAATGCGCAGCCATGAGGGGCGCAGCCAGCACGAAGGCCATATGTGCACGTGTCGCAAAGCTTACAGCCTTCTGTAGCCACAATGTGGCGTGGCGTGCAGAAATCCTAGCGCCATAAGTTTTGAAGGGAGCTAAGCTCGAATGAAAAGGGGAGAAAGGCACGTGATTAGTCAAATGACCAGGCCCAGTTTACTTCACGCGTCATGTCGCCTTCAACGTCGTTATTTAGATGAGAAGAAGAAAAACGCCGCCGTAAAGCCATAATTCGAATCGCGATATTTGAGTCCGAGTCGGGACCCAGGAAAGAGTATCTAGGTCATTTATACCAGTTTCATTGATGGGTACGAAGCGGATGCTCTCAAGGTTTTCGATTCTATGAGTGAGCTCCTTCACACGGGTGCCCTACGGAAGCAGGGAAGCACGTTGGGGACAGAGGAATCAATCCCTTGACCAGGGCGTATACGCGATTGATCCAGTACGAGGTCATGAATATCCCGTAGCAGCGTAACGAGGATGATCTGTACGGAAGAAAAAAAATCGGATCCCTGTGAAGCTCTCGTCTCGGTTAACTCGAGCTAGGGTCAAATACAAAAGGGGGGAAGACACGTGATTGGTGCTGTGACTCGTCTCAGCTTATGTATGTATATACCTAATTTCAAGCTTTTAAACTCTTTACCGATTCATTCGAACAACACTTTTCTCAAATTATGACTATCTTGAAAAGATTTCCGACAGCAGTCCCGCTTAGTCACGTGGTCTGACTCGACGTTAAGGCAGTCATCGGCCATGGCTGCCTAAAGCAAGGCTGAATGATTACATGTAACCTTACTCACTCACTCACCCCACATCGAGAGCCTCACCGACTGTGCATCGTGGCTCTGGCACCATGGCTGAGAATTCCAGTCATTATCTTTCTGTTCCCTCATCTATCGTCCGGATCCCTTCGATGCCTCACTCACAGCAAACAAACGACGACGGCAGCTCTTCAACCTCAACCTCAACCCCAACATTCGATCTATCAAACACCATTCACGACCCAAGAGCCGCCGCGATGTCTGCCGCAAGAAACCTAGAATCAATCAACCGCCGGGATCAACGTGCTCTTGAGTACGGCAAGAGCTCACTGGATAACGGAGATACACTTGTGATTCTGCATCCTGAAGATTACAGACCCCTAGATCCAACCGGCTTCGCCCTCAACAAAGAATTACGTGTTCACTCGCGACGATTAATCTCAACCGACTCCAAGAAATTCGAAAAGATCTTCTCCGTCGATGTCCAGCGCGCTGCTCGCGATTTCCATTACCCAGATGGCCTTCCAAAGGGCATTGATTTCATCCTCGATCTGCGGCTTGTTGCGGCGCTGAATCTGGAAGTAGATGAAGAAATTGATTCTGATGAAATACCGAAGAAGCTTGTGGAGGAATTGAAGTGTCCGAGAGGTGTTAGGGCTTGGTTTAGTAGTCAGCAGAGATGTGGCGTTCCTCGTCATTTGGTCAGTGGACGAGATGCCATCGCTGGGAAGACGCAATCTAGACCGTGTACTCCGAAACAGACGCCGCCTCCGAAGCCGTTGCCAAAGGCTATGGGGTACGAATACAAGACGCCAGCAGCGATGTTCGCTAGTCAGCTCGAGGGTGAGACTGACGCTTTTTTCAGAGCTGACATGCTCAAGGCCCTGCAGCAAAGTGCTCAAGAGCAAGTACTTAACTACCCAATTGCCGAGGAGAAAGAGTGGAATGGTGCGGATGTTGCAACCATGGAGTTAGAGGACGTGTCGGAGTTTTGTCCGGTTCGATATCGCATTGCCATTGAGCACCTTCTACAGATTATCGAGGGCATGGAACCAACATGGTTGGACTCGGCGCCGAAGGTCTGGACGTTGTATGTTGTTGCCAAGTATTTTGAGTGTACACATTATGTTGTACGTACTCTCTCCATTTCATATTGGAAGAATAGTTGCTGATGATAGACCAGACTGATCGAATCTTCGCATGGATGCTGGCGCCCCAAAATGAAATCTTCATCGAGACCTTACCAGAAATCAGTTTCAAGATGGGCTTTGGTCTTCAGAATTCGATTATCACCCGTGGAGCATTTGGAATTCTTGTTTCAGAAGAGGCACTTCGGCGTTCATCCTTCGACGCTTGTCCTGACATCCCCAGAGGACTCCTCGACATCGATGAAACGCGCTTCCTCCGGACTCGCGAGAATCTCGATGACGGCCACATGAAGCTCATCGAGCAAGCTGGAGAGCAACTCTACGATCGAGTAAAACATACATGGGAAGAGCTTTCAGGTCCAAAGATGAGATGGTTGAGAGATCTTCCTGAATGGGAGAAGATCGCCAGGCTGGAAAACCATGCTTCAACACTGGACAATAAATTCATGATTCGAAAGATCGACGGCATCATCGAAAATCTCGAGGCTAAATTAACCAACTTCGTCCGTGGGCCCATCATTCGTTGCCTCTATGAATCTCTTCCATCAGCCCAAATCTCCAATGCCAACAGCCATCGCCGTCTCCAACAATGGGCCGGTCCTTACGTCAGTAATTTCAAGACTATTTACGACAACTTCAGTCCCCAAGAACGCACCATGACTCGTTTCTTCTGGCACACGCTATCCAAACTTGAATGGGACGCATCAACATCTGTATTCAATTGGACGGATTTCAAGAATAGCGAGTGGGCAGTGCCTGATAATCCATGGAGTGGTCACGACGACTGGATTTCTGCTGAGCATGGCATCAAACGTGTCATGATCTCAGCCGTCGAGAAAGAAGTTCATGTTTTCAACCACGCAGTATTGCAAGAGGACATCTTCAAGCCAGTAATGCAACTTCACGATCCCGACAAGAAATACGGCAGCACTTCCCGCTTTGACTTTTGGACCTTCCTGGCACAGGTTAGGGTTCATGTTACGAAGGTCTGCAATGAGATGCTTGATAAAGGTGAGATGGATTGGGCGGATACTACGGATACCTTGCTGTGTCTGACGGATGCTGAATGGAGTGTTCTTCCGGATTGGGAGAAGAGGGAGGTGGTGATTGAGCTGCCAATCAGGCAGAAGGAAGAGAAGGAAAAGTGTGAATTGACGGATTTGAGTGATTGGGAGGGGGCTGATGATGAGAGTATGAGTGAGTGGGATTTGATTGATGACTGAAATGATCTGTTCGAAAGAAATTTGGAGTGGGATATGGTGTATTTCTGGCGTTTTGTCAGGGGGATACTGGAACAATTTGGGCAATAAGGATAGGCACTAGGAATGGGCATGGTACTAAGGGAGGGACGATATGTTTACAATGAAGTATGAATACGGTATGATAAAAGTTACGAAATTAATATGTTTACAATATATCTGCCCTCATTACTGTACTGTGACTGAAACGTCAGCTTACCTCATCCCACATCGAAATTCGTATCCCGCTGCTGCCTATGCCCCGCACTCAGCCTCGCCTATAAGGCTGTCTCATATCCCAACCTCACCTCACCTCAACACCAAACTTCTCCGTCTTCTTTTCCTACCCAAATTCCAACCTCCCATCTAAATCAAGCCGCCAAAATGCCCATCCCAGTCCGCATAATAGACGGCAAAAAGACCTTCACGGTCCTCGGTACCCTTCCCCCCACCCACCCAGCCTCGCTCCTCCTCCTTTGACGCAGCATTCTAACACTCCCCCAGAAAACAACCCAGAAGTAATGAACGCCCTAGCTCTCAAGCTCGGCTTGTCTCCAAAGCTTCAGTTTCACGACGTCTACTCCCTCACCGAACCCTCCCTCCTCAGTCTCATCCCGCGTCCCGTCCACGCACTCCTCGTAATCCTCCCCCTAACGCCCGCCTGGGACGCAAGTCGGATCGCAGAAGACGCATCTTCCAATTTTTACTCCGAAAGCGGCGACGGCAAAGGAGACAGCGGCGTGTTATGGTTCAAGCAGACAATAGGTCACGCATGCGGATCCATCGGCCTCCTGCACTGCGCCATCAACGGGTCCGCAAAAGAATATCTCGAGCCCAACTCCACGTTTGCGAAACTGCGCGATGGGGCTATTGGACTAGATATCGAAGAGAGGGCGCAGTTTTTGTATGATAATCAGGCGTTTGAGGACGCGCATCAGAGTGTAGCTGAGATGGGGGATACGGTTCCGCCGAGCGCGGAGGATGGGGATAGGTTGGGGCAGCACTTTGTGGCGTTTGTGGTGCAGGATGGAAAGCTGTGGGAATTGGAGGGGGGTAGGGAGGGACCTATTTGTAGGGGGGTGGTGGGGGAGGGGGAGGATGTGTTGAGTGAGAGGGCGGTGGGGATGGGGATTGGGAGGGTTATTGAGATGGAGAAGGAGAGTGGAGGGGGGGATTTGAGGTTTAGTTGTATTGCTCTTGCTGGACCTGCGGGTGGTGCGGAGTGAGTAAAAGAGTCTGCGTTGGAGTGTGTGGAAAATCATTTGGGAATGGAAAAGGGATGGTTTGTGTGCTTGAATGGGAAACTATGGTATCAAATAGCTCGGTGTTATTGTGATTATTGGACTAGGCCTGCTCAGTGCTTGGATTTTCATTTCCCATGTTGCGAGGACTAATACCACGTGAAATCAGTTGAAGTAACGGGTCCCTTACAGCAAAAGTGTAATCCCAAGACAAGATTTCATTTAAGCTTCAGCTACATGATGACTGCAAGATCACATTTCATTTATTCTTCGATAATGATACTGGATCCCCAAATTCCCAAACTTGTCTAGACACCCCTGCAAATTAAGAAAACTGATCCCCCCATTGATCAGGTTCCAAATTGCCACCAAACCACTATTCTGTCATCAAATCAGATCCAAATTTCGTCCTCACATCCTTATATACTTGCCTTACTCAAACAATCTTGAAAAGCGTCTCACTATCCCCACAAACTCCACCCCCATCACCTAGCAACCCAGCAAAAACACCACTCAAAGCCCCATCAACAAATCATAGTGGTGGTGCAATTCTAATCCTTCTATCTTAATTCCATATTCGGTTGATAGATATAGCCGCTTTTATTCAGGCGCTAATCCACCACGGCTCACCCTCCACTCACCCAGCTCACTTGAGCTGTCTAAAGGACCTGAGTAGCCCCTGCGTAACCTAAGTAGTACCTATTCAACTGATAAGGCTAGATGTTGGCTTAGGGCATGTATCATTCCATTTTTAATAGGTTTAACGATTATTCCTAGGGCCCCAAGAGGTTTCTAAGAATGCCGAATAGAACGTTTATAAAAATGGATTACGTTATACTATAGGCTGCTACCTATGATGTATAGCAATTCTATTTAAAATTTAGTACTATCATATGTAGTAGGGAGTCGAGGGACTATTGGTTGGTCGGTCACGTAATGCTTACTTAGGCTGTGCCGCTAGTCCTGAATTCTACATGATCGTATAGTTTCATGGTCCTCCTTAGTCTTACTAAGAATATAAATCGTTCATCCAAAAATTTCCTATCTAGTACATCAATTTATATAACAGTTGTAGCTTTAACCCCTACTCAAGTATCATCCTCCATTGCTCCTGCCCCTGGTTGTTCGACTTTTCCTTGCCGTCCAACGGTTCTTTGCCAACGAGCTCCTTAAGCTCGTCCGTCGACTTGATTGACTCGCTATTTCTTCGGTAGTTCGTCTTTGTATCATCACATACCCCTATCTCGCCATCAACATCATCACGCGTCTCTGAACCGAATATAGAACCTTCCTCCTCGATCATCTGCACATCATCATCTAACAAAGAATCCATATTCCTCCTCCACTCGGCAACCTTTTCTGCTGCACGTTCCGCCGCGTCCTTGCTCGCTAGATTCCCTGTGATGTCGAACGAAGCTTCTAGCTTCTCTTTCAGCTGTTTGTCGAAGTCGTCCATCTGCTCGAGGACTGAGCGAGCCGGGCCGCCGGAGATGCCAGTCCCGGCGCTGCACCTTGACGCTGGAGTGTGGATTGTGCTTTTGTACATCTTGGTGTCGCATTTACACTAGAGACTGGGGTATTAAGACCGTGGGGGTGGAGGAGGGACGCAAGGGAGGCGGTAAGGGGTACGTACACACCAGTAGGAGCCGAGCCTCCACGCACATTGTTCGTCTTTCTCGTGCATGCAGGTCAACTTCTGGCAAACATAGCTCATTTTGCTTGCTTTCCTCGAGAGTATGCCCCACTGTGTAATCGCAACCGTGGAAATACCAAGGTTCCAGTGTTAGCCCGGCGGCCCGAGCCTCGTGATGAATTTCTAGAGGTGCGAGATTAGTCACTCGAAGGATAGGGGCTTAAAGGGGGTTGTTTCCCCGGCAGCGCGACAGTGTTTTAATAAGAACTATCGTGAAGCATCCACCCGGGGATAGAACAGATAAGGAGCTTGGAGATTTTTGCCTTGTTGAAGCTAAAGAGGGTAGGATGTGAAGGTGAAGGTACATTTTCGCTTACGGCGCAGGCCAAGGGCAGTACTCCACGTGGAACAGTTTTGTGTTTTGCACAAATGCCACGACCTTGGCAGGGTTTGGGTCATCAGAGCATGAGAGCCATGATTTGGTAGCGAGGCACTGAATAAATCGTGGCACAAGAAGCCATGGGGATGTCACACGCTACACTGGACAGCAGGGCGCGTGTGTGGCTTGGAAACGAGGCAGTGCTCCTGCCAGATCGACCACATGAAATTTTTATTCATCGCGCAAACACCGCACATCATTTCCAGATATCACAATCCAAAGAGAGCCACACCAATCACCACGAGCGAGGCTTGTCTTTGCCGCTTCAAAGCTTCGGTGCCTCTGCGTCTGGAGAAGCCCCCGACTTGAAATTCAGATGACTAAGCCTTGCCCTTTCCCGGCACGAGACTCTCCTTTTCCTCCATGTCCAAACGCCTACCCTGCCACTTTGACCTCCTGAGCCATGGCTTCCGCACCACCACCGAAGGTTTACAGACTCCAAGGCATCCCCCCCAAGGTCACGAGTAGCGATGAGGTCGTCAAGCTTCTAAGAATGGGTCGAGACGGCCTGGGCAACTACGATATTCAGGTACATTCGTTAGCCACGGGGCTCATACAATCTAGCAAAGTCGCCGGAATCATGTTTAACCTACGGCCCGAAGAGGAGGAGCCCGAAGAGACAATTCCTCGACTCTCTGGAAACGAGTTCAACCAGAACGATGAGAACCCAAGAGCTAAAATGACAAATATGAAGAAGAGGAAGAGAAAAGGCGAGGCTCCATCGCGACGATCCAGAGCCAGCACTTTTCGGGATCCGAACGCTCTTGGTCCTGGTCCAGAACAGCCCGCAGCCTCAGCGTCTGGCCAACCTGACCTTTTCATTGAGATGGTGGCACGGGTTAAGGATGGCCTGGTTCTTGACGACAACTTCTTTGGAATGACCCCCCTTGTTGATATTAGACTCGATGACTATGAGTTTGAGTAAGCTTCCCAAAGTTCTATTGTTCTATTGCGGCGCCTTAAATTTAAATATACTTGAGACTCACTCGCAACTGCAGCTGTATCGCCGTTTCTGGCATCGCAAGTCACGCGTTTGGATCGTGGCAACCATCCGGTGGGGATAAACAGTTCATGTGGATCCGGGATGCTTTCCCAAAATTCTTCCCTTTTGCGAGACCAATTCTTTATGGCTACGATACGAAACTACGTGACGCTTATTCGTTTCAGCGTGTCCCGGACATTGCTCTGACCCTTGTCAACCATCTACGAGTGATGGTCGATTCATCGCCGACAAAGCGACCCTTGGTTTTCATAACACACAGCCTAGGAGGAATTGTGCTCAAAGAGGCCCTGGTCTGTCTTGCCGGGAGTCGCCAAACTCGTGATTTAAAACTCGTTGAGGCTATATCTGGTGCCATATTTTTTGGAGTTCCAAATCACGGAATGTTCATCGACCATCTAATTGCTCTGGCATCGGGATGGCCTAATCAGTATTTAATTGAAGATCTTAAGGAAAAGTCAAGATACCTCGTAGGTTTGGAGGACAGCTTCAGCTCTCTTTCACGAGACAAAAGCTTCTTCTGGGGTTACGAGACCAAAGAATCCATTATCCCGGTTGTACGTTAACCCACCCAGACACGGTTGAAGTGCACAGTTACTTACGATGTACTTTAGCGCAATCATGCAGATGGGACATGGACAAAGAAGGATCCCAGGTGCCCACGTTTGAAACTTGTCGAACGTGAATCTGCAACGCGTGGTTTGTGGAAAACCCCAAAGCAACGCCACCTAACATTCCAAATCGACGAGGACCATTCAAGTATGGTTAAGTGAGGACAATCGGTTCCTTGTATTCTTCGTTCCCACCTTCCAAGACATGCTCGTCTACTCTCATGTACATTCAACACATCCTGGCCTCCACCACTCATTTTGCTCCCGGAGCATTCAGAAAATGCTGACCACTGATGCTCTAGGTTCGTCAGTATGCACGATCCGAATTTGGCGATTGTCATCAATATCCTCAGCAAAATATTCGAACGCGCCCTTCCCGAAGGTATCCAAGGCCTCAACAGGCAACCAGACTCTCCAGCCAATTTCAATTCGCTACCGCGTTTGACATCTAGCTTCCCTAATGACGGATTGCTACGACGACCAGCATCAAGCCTTCCCATTAAAGAAGATACTGCCTCCCAAGAAAATATGGACCTGTCGGGCAATCGGATCCAGAATTTCAAATTGCTTTCCGAGAGTGCGAACTTCCCCGCGCTGGAGCCATTCTTCGGAAGAGAAAGCGAGCTTGGAAGTCTAGCAAATCTTCTGGACCGGGGGCCAACCTCTAACCAACAATTTGTGTCCGTCCATGGACCGCCAGGTATTGGAAAAACCCATTTCATCACGCACTACATAAATATACATCGTGAAAATTACGACAATATCTTTTGCCTTGACGGGACGACCATCGAACGACTTCGATTAACACTTCGCCGAGAAGTCTATCGAATCCGGCAAAGCTGGTCCGATCTCTTCATCAAGGCACTCAAGCTGGCTGACACTCATTCTAGCAATATCGAGCGTTTCTGCACGTTCTTGAACAGTGACGGGAATGATAATTGGCTGCTCATAATAGATGAGCTGCGGGAGTCTTCTACCTGGGTAACTGCCATATTCGAACGACTAAAACAAGGCACTATCGTTCTGGTATCCTCTTCCTCACAACCCGCAACTAAATATCCGGCAGTGAAGCTAGGTCCACTTGAACTTAGCCCTAGTATTGAGATGCTGCTTCATTTTTCTCCGACCCCTAGTTTGAAGCTCACATCAGGTATGCCCAAAACTATCGTTAGCTGTTCCACAGTAATTAAATATTGTACTGTATATAGAACACCACGAACTTTTATCCGCTTTAGACTATCACCCTACCTTGATTCGACTCGCTTTGCCTAAAATCCTCGGCTTCAAAACCATCTCATATTTCTTGCAGAATTGGAACAATGGCAATATCAAATTACCAAATCAGATGATAAGCAGAATCTCGGGCATCTTGGAAGACGAATTTTGCGGCGGGTTGCCAGCTTCTCATAAGGAACTTCTCGATTTTTTTCTACTCGTCAACCATAAGGCGATATCATATGAGTTTCTGGAGTTTCTCGAGCACCTGGAGGTTAAGGATTTAGAGCGCTTTTTTAGCGACACCATTGAGCGTTTTGCAAGGCATGGACTCCTTGAGATCCGGCTCCCTCGTGGTCAGACCGCGACTTGCTCTGTCTCTACTGTCTTATATCAATACCTCCGACAGACCATAAACAGTTGGCCCGATAATCTCACGGCTGGCACGAGAATGCTCGCTCGTAAGGTTCCGCGGAGTTCCAAAGACAACCACCGGGCGTCATTAGAGATCCTGGCACCACACACGGAACTATTCGCGAAATGCATAATTAACACTCCGAAAATGCTTAGCCCTTCATCAAAGTATCTTGACGACATGGAACGTATTGCTTCTTTGCTGCGATTGCTAGGACATGATGGTGATGCGATCAAACTTTACGGGTACATCCACCAACAAAATAAGGATCCCAAAACAGGCAAGGATGCCGGACAGGGCCATTTAAAGTTGTCACATGCTCGAACTGCCGAGGTCTACAACAATATGGGCCTGTCATGTCTTAATGAAGGGGACGTTACATTTGCTCGCTCTTGTTTTGACAAAGCAATCGCTACCTTGGAGAGCGGGAATCTCGGTAATACAAACACTATGCTAGAGGTGGTTGCCAACGTGGCCCGGGCGAACTTTGACATTGAAGATTACTCGGCTGCCGAGCGACTGCTTGTGGATATGCTTTCTAAGTTCCAAAAGAAAGGCCAGGATGCACTCCTCCCTTTGCAACTTCTCCCATTACAACACTTTCTTGGATTCGCTCGTTTCAAATTGGGCCAAACAGACCAAGGAATCCGGAACTTGGAGATATCATGTGAGGCAGCTTTGAAAAATCCTCGAGCGGGCAAGCGTTTGGCATATTCAATCATGCATGATCTCGCCACCGCATACTGCGAACAAAAACAATTTACCAGAGCGACGAGCTTTTACGAGAAGGCGAGAGAAGGAAGAAAGAGCATTCATGGCCCTAAACATAGATATACCATTGAGACAACTGCCGCGATCGCACTGTCCTACCATGGCTCTGGAAAATCGGACAAGGCAGCGGTCTGCTTCCAGATAGCACTGAAATGGCAACGCGAGCATCTACGTCCAAACCACCCCGACACTCTACAAACCTTGCAAAACTACGGCATCTTCCAGTCCGACATCGGCAACTTGGAAGCCGCCCGGAAAGCATTATATCTAGCGTTCGCTGGACATATCTTGCGTGACGAAAATATGCGGAGAGTCACATGGAAGCGAATCAACTCAGGCGTGAGTTTGGCACTAATTCTTCAACGCCTGAAATCCTTTCATGATTCCGCAGTCCTTTTCGAAGAAGCTGTCAGTTGGTACGAGGCCCACATCCCCCCCACTCACACTGAAAATTCGGTTGAAACTTCGATGACCATGCATCAGTATTGCAAGACGCTGTACCTCCAAGGCCGGATGTACGAGGAGTGGGGATATCTCGGAGAAGCACTCAAGAGGTACGCCGAAGCCGACAAAGTTTCCGGAATCGCTAAATGCGAAAGCGACTATTGGGGGCAACTTGCTAGGAAGAGGATCGATAAGTTGGAGGTGTGCGCTAAATTCCCTAGCTCGTTAGATTCTGGTATGAGCTAATCTAGCTTGCCAACTGGGGAAGAAAAAGGGCAACAAGACGCCGGAGACTACATAGAGTTGGCCTTGAAGTCTGCAGCAATTATCAATCTACTCTGGGCATGCTTGCATGTATACTATGTTGAAATCCGTCAGTGATGAGAGAACGCACGCAAGCATGTACCTTTAACCGTACCTTCACGTAGATCCTATCGCTTTTCTAAGGTGCGGAGTTTGTCATATCTACCTAATCCGTCAGATCTCACGTCCTATTTGAGATGTTGACCAGAAAGTGATAGTGAGAAGACCAGCTGATCCCCAATTAATTCAACGCCGCTCGAGGAAGATGGAATCTAATGCACCAATACCACGCACTTTAGAAGAGCCGTCACAAATAACCAGTAAGCGGAAGGGAAAGATGAACTTCTTATTCGCGAACGAAGCTTTACATTCAACAGAGTACTCGCTGACTTGCTCGGCACCAAGTCCCAGCTAATCGTCTACTATTTCATGTTCGAGCTCATCGCCTCAGACGGCTGTATCTTCATGGCCGCCAAGTTCGCTCCTCCGCGCCACCTCGCGGATAACGACACCGCTCTCGTCGTCGTCTCGCGGGCATCAATAGACAACATTATGGCTTATAAGAAGAAGAATGGATGGACATTCCTGTAGGTGAGCAGTTCGGGGGACGACTTTAATTATATTGATTCCTTTAGCTTTAAAAATACTTGCGTTAAAATTAAAATGATGTTGGTCAAGGCAGAAGCGAGGGCGACACAGCCCCCATCCAGTCACATGGATGGCGGCCAACTTATTTCCGCAATCGATGTATTAATATATGCAAATTTAAAATACAATTGAAATGATGCTAATGGCATTAGAAAGGGCGGGATCAATGGGTCAATAGATGGCAATTTCTATCGTTTTCGGCGCCTAGCCCCTTTTATTTTTAGCGATCTCTCGCTAAAATCCCAGATACAGCCCCTGAAACATTGGGAGGGCGACGAGGAGTACCAAATTCTCAGCGTCGAGACGAAACTCTTCATTAAAATGAACTGTTTGCTATTAAATTCTTGATTTACAAATATACTGCATGATAGAAGCTGCACGGGCATACCGGTGCTCCGTTTTTCGACAAATCACTCAAGGATCCAAACCAACTGAAACACATTTTCGAACTGCAAGATTTCAATTCGCATTTCTGTGACCAAAAATATATATTGCTGGGTTTTAAATAGGGTAGTATCAAAATCTAAGAGCACAGGACTTGAAGAAGCGATCAAACCTGTAGGAAATCCCCAAGAGATTGACATGTTTAGAATGTGAAAGGAATTTTCGGCACAGATAACATTCAATGTTCCTTCTTGTTCATCTTTCAAATTACTGTAGCGCAGAAAACAGCGACTGCCACCACCAAGAATGTGACTTCAACATCATTGCCTAAACGTACTGGTGTAGAGCCTCCGCGAAACATAACCTGAGTATATGTCTCGTTCCGGCCAGCCTGCGTAGGACCAACTCCAGTACCAGGTCTTGATATGTCTTCTAATCCCCCTATTGTGGCGATGGCCTCTCCCAGTCCACCTCCCGTTATCCCAAGCGACGAACTCAAATCTCCAGTCCTGCTGCCATGTAAGAGGCTTGTATCACTCTTTGCCTCCTCTGGAGATGGGGGTATCCGCGAGGACGTGCTTCCGGTTCCACTTATCATGCTCAATTCTCCAGAAGACTTCCTCAAGGCAATTGTACTACCTCCAATAACTATACTTGATCCCTCGGGCTGCAGACTGAGCTTGGTCCCTGATACTGTAACGGCCATCCCTGGGGTCAGAGTTTGGGAGCCGATACCATAGGTTGGGGACTGAGGGTCAAAGAGAGTTTGAGTGCTAGTACCGATGACCACTATATCTCCAGTAGGCGCGAGAGAGTACAAAGTTCCCGATATCGTAATTTGATGTCCTGGTTCAAGAGTTTGCGACCCAATAACGAAAGCGGAAGATGAATCCGCAGTAATGGTCATGCCGTTTACTGTGAGTTTCGCAGGGGCACGTATGATCTGCAGCGGGTTCTCAGATACCAATCGAGATGCTTGAAGACTTGGAGAGCTGACGGGGACAGATGTGATTTCGGGCGCGGGGAGCTGGGCGGTTTCTTTTGTCGCAGGAATAGCATTTGTAGCTGGAGGGAGATCTGAGGACGTAACACTCGGCGTCGCTGGCTTCGGGTCTGGAACTACAGTCAGCGAAGCAATGGTTGGAGCTGGCGAAGGACCAGGAGCAGCGGCCACAGTAGTCAGAGAAGCTGGCGCATTGTTAAAGGTACCCATGCTTGTAAAGCCGTGCCCTGGTTTGAGGGTAGAAGGAGGGTCAAAAAAGCCACCGAGACCTGGCGAGCAATCGGCCCAGCCTTTGGTGATATCAAGTACACCTGTAGGCAAATACATGCTAGGTGAACACGGGTTATAAGAGACGGTGAAGTAGTGAGGATCGGTCATGCCCTGTCCTTTATTGGCGCTGGATAAGACGGCGCGATGAGCTGAGGACCAGGCTGATAGTTCGGCAAGGTTGGCGAAGGTTCTCGGGATATGACGGTATTGCCAGAATGACTCCGTTATTTGAGTACATCTCCTCCTATTAAGGAAATTTTAGTCGGTGCAAGGCGACGTTGAAGTTTGTAACTTACTGAGTTCCCCAGTCAGCTATAGTAAAGACTTTAGGGACTCCCTCAAATCCATCGAAAGGCTCGAAGGTCAAGTATTTCTCCGTGTCCCATTGATACCCTTTATGGGTGGAGAGCGCGTGTTCATGAAATGCCATCGTTCCGGCTGTCTGTTTCCCCCGCAATTCTCCACACCAATTGGTTGCGTATATAGAATCGAACGCGACATAAACCGACGGCGAAGTGCTGTTGAAGTGAAAATTAGGATTAGTAAAACGTTTTGGTAGAATTAAAAATCTCACAATGTGAATCCGTTGCTATCAACAAGCTTGGATACTCCTTGCAGAGCTAAATTGTCTCTTTTTGATAGTGAAGAAGAATTTGACGTGGGCCACAAATATACGGTAACGTTTCTGCCATGAACATGACAGTACCCACAGCAGGGGGAGGTCGCAGTGATGGTGAAGACTCGGGAGCCTTTGTCGACAATACGTTCTGTAAGGCGGTAAAGTTGGGAGTATTTGGAGGGTTGGAATGCAGTTGATATGTGTGAAAGGTCTGTCAAGTTGGCCGCTACGTCCATGGCTGTAGAAAATCCATATTTTCGTTCCCAGTCAGACATAGAAGACCACAGCGCAGTGCGACAAACAGGCTGCAACCATTTGCTGGATAAGACGTAGCCCCAGAAGTCCTCCTCGCCTGGATTGTATGTCGTGATAGTTGCGGACTGTTGTAGTGTTGTCGAGTTCATTTGTTCGACAGATGTTGAGTTGATGCTCGAGCCCTGTGCCGTCAAGGCCGAAACAGCAATGCACATAGAATAAAGAATGAGTAGCATCTTGTACCTATTGATAATAGAGTGAGATGCGCGATGTATACGTCAAACTCGACCAACGGCGGCGGAAATTTCCCGTAGTATATAACATTCAAATTGATGCTACAGGAAACGTTATTCTTATCTCTATCCTTAATACTAGCTAAGTCTCCAGTCGGTAGGGTTATTTCCCTAGCCTGTGTCAGTCTCCCGCAAGATTGGTGGCACGAACCGACCCCATCGTCCTGAAATTGAATCCTGACAGCGACGTTTTCCATGAGGTTGTTAGTGCACTATAAATTACGGCGCGGTGGCGATATTAAGTAGTATTGACTGAGGCCGTATAAAGCTGGCGTCGGAGATTACGGTGCGCGGCTATGCATATAGCATGTCCCACAGCTGAAGAACGTAGATTTTGGTGCCTTATTCAGATATTTCCTTTCCGTCAGCTCTTGGCATATAAGCACTAACCACCCGAGGGTTGTGCTACATCGGTATTAAAGCGTCTCCCACAGCACCATGGAGAGTTTGGGGTCGGATTTACGCTTGATTGGCCGAAGAGCAACGTCGCGTATATTGTCTTCCTCGTACCCGCTCAGCGCGTCAAACAGCCCCCCTTGGCATTTCCACGTCAGGAAAACGAAGGGACGCAGCGCAAGAGCCCTATATCAACTGAGACATCGTGGTGCCAGAGAAAAATTGATCCTATGAAAAGCCTGAAATGTTTGGACTAAAAGAGGGAAAATGGAACCTTGGCCTCGATGGTACTATGTGTAGCACCACTCAGGATCAATTTCAATTTTCAACCTTCCAATTTCAATTTACTCCAAAGCATAGATAAGGTCGCGCTGATGAATAAATAAGGGGGGTAGAGGCATGCGCCTGGAGAGAACAAGGTCGGTAATAATGTGACCTGTAAACTTGCCCACCCAGTACAGTGTGGTATCCATGCATACGAGGTTACCAGAAACAGAAACCAATTAATTATAAAATGGGGCGAAGGCAAAGGGCACATCCCTGTACTCTCTCCTTAAGTGCCCCCGATGACTACGAGTGCATAGATCCATTTGCATTTGTGCTACATTGCTTCAAGGATATTTCCTCGGAGACAGAGCATTCTTTGGACAATCGGGAGCAAATCCTTTCGATATTGCTCTTTCGAAAGTAAATGACGCTCGCCCGGAATGTAATGCACTTATGGTGGCCAATTGGTAGATAGATCAAGAAATTAGGCAGCTGAAATGTCCACACATCCTTCGATCTCCTAGCGGTCTTTTTGCCCAACATTCTCGCGAGAGTGTGTTTTGTCCGTTGAGCGTCTTTGGTGCTGGTATGTGCAGCACGTCGTCTCTTCAATCTAGCTACAAATTTGATGAGACTCGATTCAGCCAGAGAACTACTAGATCCCCAGCGTCTAGACTAAATGGAAAGGCCCAGTGGGTTACAGAAACAGATTGTTACCCGGACACTGATGCAGCAACATTGTGTGCAGTACCAAAAGTTCTATGCAATATTTCTCTTCAGAATCAACTTAAGACGTCTTCGGGCCAACATCTATTGTGTGGATCATGACATGGTCTTACCAAACATGAGGCTATGAGGAACAAAAATCTGACGTACTCAACGATGAAGTTCGCTAGTTCTGTTAATAGCAACGAGTTTTTGGAAAGAGCACCAATGAAGTAGAACCCTTTAAAGACAATCATGATCTTAAAACTCTCGTCCAAGATTAATAGGCACAAATGACGAGTGATATGATTGATATCCATGAGTCTGCATGGGTCAGGAGAACAGAGAAATACGAGAGGGTCGGTTCCCCAGACGATGACTTTTGTTCAACTCTGCGCAGATACACCTGTGTATGGCAGAGCGCACATACGACAAAGATCTTACTAGTCACCTGAGAGTCTATACCGATAAGTCGCGCGGATGAAAATCGGAAACTGGAAGTTGAAAGGTGGAGTAATCTGGGGGGGTGGGGAGACAGGGATATCGAAGCCATGGAGCTGTATGTTGAACAGCCGCAGTACTTTGGGAATTATTTATATGAACACCACTCTCGCCGTAATTATTCAAGGGGTTGTTTTTCTAGGTTAACTGGATTTGATCCTCCTCTGAGGTTAAAAAGAGAATCCCCCAACGCCTCAAACAATCGCTTAGCGAAGGGACAGAATACATTGCGGAGAGTATTAACTGAATGCATCTTAATTTACGCAGGAGAGAGGCTACCCTTTTCTTGGTCGAGATAAAAAACGTGAATTCTTGCTGTAATGATTTATTCTGAGGAGGAACCGCGATTGATCGGCAAATCCCTCCAGCGGCACAGTAAAAACCACTTGATACAACACGCTGTAACGCGGGAACGGCACATCAATTGCCTAAACAGAATGTAGATCGATCCGCCCAGTCTAAGGATCTATGCTGGAACATTCCTGAAACGAGTCCTCGCTACCTACAAACTGGCGATATAAACCCCTTTTAATATGCAAGCCAGTATCCAGACGGAAGCCATTTTAAGGGGTAGTTGAGTTTTTGTCCAAGCTTCCTTGTAGCCTCGGTAAGGTTTGTTTCGTCGTCTCCCCTGAACCCCGAACACTTCCTACGACACCACGTACTATGCGATGCATCAAGAATCCCAAGAGTCGGGGACAGTTTCTGTGCCCCTAAAGTAGTATGTCTGCTAGGTTTTATCAGATGAGGACGAGTTTGAGATTTTTCCTTTCCCTGGCCTTTCACTTCATGCCCTCCCAAGGGGAACAGCTATAAAGTTGACCTTCACTTCCTTCTACACATTATCATCAATACTTCAATTCTTCCACCATTTGTATCTATTTTAATAACAAACCCCCTTAATACTACAACTTCAAATCTCTCCAACCCAAATTCTCCTCCTATATCACCAAAAATGCAATTCAGCAGCACAGTCCTAGTCTGCCTCGTGGCCATGGTCACATCTGTTGCCGCAGCTCCCGCCGTTTTCGAAGTGCGCAGTGATTGCAACGCGTGTCTCCTTAAAGCCGAGCAGGAAAACATTTGCGACGAAAATCTCTGCGATGGCTGTGCTCTTTGCTAGAATAAGTAAGATCCTATCTCCCAGATTCCCCACGTTGGTTTGCTGACGATTGGCCATTAGAAAATAGAAGAAGGTCCGAAGAGGCTGTAAATAATGCGATTTGTCGATTGAGTCGCAGGTCCTTCCCGCTGGACGGAAGTTTTGCGTTATTGGATTCTAGGTTTTGTAGAGCAAACCATAGTCTAGCTAGAGAATGAAATCTGGTATTCCACATCTGTGGTCAACCCACACGGATACAAGGAGCATACCTAAAAAGCAAAAGCAATAACCAACTCTTGATTTATGTAACATTTTCTCGCTCTGGGAACTTGGGTGAAAATTCCGATTCCGACTGAAAACCCATCCGACGAGGAGAGCGAAAAGGGAAACCCAGGCAAAAGTGAGAGTAAGAAGTTCAGTTATACACGGACTTCATCCTTGTTTCAGTCAGCCCCTCTTCTTCCTCCGATATTAAAAGGATAGCGCAAGAAATTATTAAACGGCTGAAGTAATGACAACGGAGAGGGCGGGTGGTCAGTATTCAGGGTCAAGGAACGAGCCTCTCCTAGAAAAGCGAAGAATGAACGAAAACCAACCAAGCATCTAATTAGATACGGCTAGTTTATTTCTGTTCATTGCTGTACCCCGAATTCCTTTTGGAATTAACAGCTAGTGGATTCTCCAAAAATACTGAGATTTAATCCTATTAACCGCCCTTGACCCTTCTTTTCACTCCATCCCTTCAACCCAAACACAAGACATACCATCACAAAGCAAACAACTTAACATTAATACACTCCACACCCGCCGCTACATCACCGTTAGCTCATAAATCCCCTAACCCTCCACTACACCACCCAAAAAGGAAAAGAAAACGTAGAAACATACCCGTATTCCCCGGCGGCGAATACCGAAACTCATACCTATTCCCACTCGCCAACCTAACACAAATATCTCCCCCCTGATCCTCCGCCCTAGCCTTAAACACCAATTCCGTCTGCAAGTTTCCTTCCGCGGAGCATGAATACGCTACATCATAAACAGCGCGGGGGTCGCCGCGCTCGGTCATGAACATTTTGGTCGTGTTATCTTCCGATGTGTACTTTTACTTTTGCGTTAGTATTTGGAAAGAAAGGAAGGGGGTTGGAGGGAAAGGGGAAGGGGGAGGTTACTTGGCCGTTGATAACTGCTCTGATGGGTGTCGGACCCTGAGTTATGACGCCGTTGACGAGGGTTAGGTCTGAGGCTGGGGTTGCGGCGGGGCTGAGGTATAGATGTTTGTCGCCGCCGCCTGCTTCTTCCTGATTTTCCATCAGTTAGTTTCAATTGACATACTGGGATACAATTACCTGATTCAACATGCGGCCATCGATGACGGGGAAAGATGCATTTCGGACTTGGATTGCGAAGCCGGTGGAAATGTTGTTGGATGGTGTTCCTGGCGGGATGGTGCAAGCTGCTTTGATGCAGGGGAGCGATGCTCCAGCGAGGAGCAGCGACTTGAGTATTGAGTGCTGCATTTTTATTATCTTTAAGAATCTATGAAGATGCAATTAATAAGTGAAAGTGAAGGAAACGTATCCGAAATACGAAGTGGAGGGAGAGTCGTTTTTTAATCTCGAAATAAAAGACATTGCCGAGACTAATACGAAGCCAAGAGTCCGGCGCAGTAGCTTAAAAGACAAAAGAAGAGGAAAATGTATGGTGTTTTCTGTCGATCAGTTGCGGCGTAAGTCAGTTAATGGAGTTTTATCCTCCGGGACAGGGTTAATAAGCGGGGTCGGCAGTAAGGGAAGGTGGGGTGATGATGATCTGCTAGGGATACGAGCCTTGGCACTCTTCATCGTCATTGTGGAGTGAAGTCTGGCGGGTACTGTACTTACCTAGGTATATTATTTCCGATGGATTTATGCTAGGGTAAGATTCTTGTCTGCACGTAACATAGGAGAAAGAGCCAATTTGTGAGCAGGTAGACATCTTGTCCTAACTGAGTTCTGTCTAGATCAGACCATACAGATAAATTTGAAATTTTGTAAACTGTAAATGTTTTCTATAACAGAGGTCATCGTATAAAGGT
>Ga0247778_1000447_pt1 | contig 53628 bp, 58 predicted proteins | sample UWRJL049202B5_FD_179939 | JGI IMG/M metagenome (GOLD analysis project Ga0247778, IMG submission 179939) | Plant litter microbial communities from Arlington Agricultural Research Station in Wisconsin, United States - UWRJ-L049-202B-5 | ecosystem: Environmental > Terrestrial > Plant litter >... | reverse complement strand
AAAATAATTTAGATTATATTTAAATTATTGAATTTTTTTTGCCACACTATACTAAAACTGTCAGAGTCTCTCCCAAAGGGCCAGAGACGAAGATTTGATCAGATTGTGTCTACGAACAGTTGAGAGAATAAACGCAGAAATTGCGATCTTCTCACTGGAAATGGAAACAAATGAGTTTGACAATGTATATTCTTCACTTCAGCTACGTTCAGCTACGTCATGGAGAGATTCAATTGGATGCTCCGATATGAGACCATTGACTTGTCGACTATTGAATCACTGCTTCTCGAGCGGTTCCAGTGAACACGCCATATCCTAGTTGGCAGCGAAAAGTAATTTCTATCTACGCTGTATCTTACTCAAAGTGGTCCTGATGCCGTCTATTGCTTTTCTTGTCGAGATCCGTGTTCTGGTATGTCATATGAACACTGACTGTCTTCTGGATGCCTACAATCCTCTCTTGGCTACCCTCGGTCTCGAAACCTGTCTCGAGGTCGTCAAGCTCGCGCTTTTTCGACTGTGATTCAGAGTGCGCAGACTGATCCTTCCAGCTAGGGCTTGGTCGACCCATGTGACGAGAATTAGGATTGTCGCTGAGCGGATAAGAAGATTCGCGCTGCGTCGATCCAAAGAGGAAGGGAAATAATCGAGCCAGTGGTACTCTCAAGGATGGTGCACACGCGCAGATGACACCAACCGTTGATTCGACTTGAGTCCAGATGACTGAGGTTCCGGTCGCCCATGTCATGTCAGTTGCGAAGTTGCCTTGGAAGTTAAGACTGATCATGCGCATAATACTGGTTACGCATACGCTAGAATATGTTAGAATGGGAGAATATATAGGTCGTTCCGATACTTACAAGGTTCCAAGGGCAAAGACTGCAAGAAGCCCGAGCTTGGTTCGGCGATTCATCTGTAGCTTTACTACGAGAGGGATGGGCAAGACCAGAACCACAACATCCATAAGAGTGTTCCAACCCGACTGACCGTACCAGAAAGCTTTGATATTGATGCTTGAAATCGTCAGCAATGCTTCCAAAAACAAGAGTAGAAGTTTCTAGTGACCATTTGCCGCCGTGAATAGTCTTGTCATATGAGAAAGCGACCGGATCGCACTGGAAGATTGTTGTAAACGTCAAAGCAACCAGGCCCACAACGATCTGGATCATCAGAGCCCAGCAGAGTATGCGGAATTTTCTCTGAGGAAAGACATCAAGATAGAGAAAGAGGAACGACATCTTCGTTATGCCCACCACGTTCTTCACAGTACATTGAAATATGAAAAAATAAAGCAGCGACATATGCACTTGTTCCTTGCTTAGGTGCACCCTATGATGTCCGAAGCCCCAATTGATAATTGCTGAGATTCCGTCAGTAACAAAGCTGAGTAGCATAACTCACTAAATCCCCTACCTGATGATACGAGAGACACTTGAAGGATGTTGAGCACCTGTCAGCTATTCAGCGTTAAGTTGAACGTACCAAATCTGCAGGTCACTTACCACACAAACTACTATACAAACATCCGCCCAATTTAACAACAAATGGTTTTTGATACACCGCCACCATATTCGAAAAGCAACGACAGCTGTGGCTATGACGACCAGCGGTATGTTCACGTATAAGAACTTGTGGCCCTCTTTCGTGGTATCCGGCGGTGCTGTGCTCGCCATAGTGTCGACAGGTCCTCGCGATTAACTGAAAGAGTAAAGGAGAGAGCTAAACAAGCGCTGACGATGCCAATTCTGTAGGACGGATGAAATACATAGGTATTTAGATATCTCCTCCGTACGTGACAGGAAGGCCCCCGTTCATGCGAACTTGTGACATGCCTGCAAATAACATCAGCAAATTCTTCCTGAAGCGAGGGCTTAATCTGCAACGTTTGGCGTACTCATCCGTATTAGGGAGAGTTAAATTCCAACATAGGACTAACAATGGATAGCAAAAAGACACCGGCTAGAAACTCAATCGATCCTGCAAGTATTTCGCAACTTGCGGGGCAAGGTTGTCATTACGCTTGCCATACGGCATGGTCGAGGACAGGGAGTTCATGGTAACACGAAACGAGCAGGAAACCCTCTCGACCCTTAACCAGTAATTCAACTTCCTCGGCGCACCGGCACCACGGACATCCGACAAGGATGTTTCATACCTGTGCGATTATTTTTCCTACCATGCTAGGGAAGTGCTAGGAAGGTACTTGCAAGCGGTTTTGACACCAGACCATACTTCGTAATATTGTTGGATATAGAATCGAAACCGCAGGCGGCATCACTCGCCAGCGACCGGATGAATTCCCCGTCGCCCGCTCTGGCACGCCACTAGTGAGAGTTGGGCCCTGAAGGAGCGAATGAATGCCGATGTGGCCCGGCAATCCCCAAATCCAACAAGCACAAGAACACGTGTCCTAACTATACTACAAAATACGTCCTTCTTACTTTGGGCGTCATAGCTTCCATTTACTGTTCTCACAAATTATGCAGTAATGTATAGAGGGAGTATTCTTTTAATGCTTTGGGGGGTAAAAATAAATCACGTTGATTCTCTCGAACAATTACTGACGGAGAGTCCCGCTGATAAGGGGTAGTAGGAGGCTCGAGAGCCAATCTCGTCTCCAGATCGACGATGGTGCGCGGGAGATACCCAATTAGAGTAAGTATTTACAGCGGTTCGCATCCCACCAACCCCCTGCATTTGGAAACCCTTTACGTAGTATTCTCGGGGAAGCGTCCCGGCGGGCTTCGCCAAAAGTGGCAGCGGTGGACCCTTGTTAGCACTGTAGGGATGAATGCAACAGCGAGTTTATGGTTGGTTACCGTCCCTTCTCCAACCTGCATTTCTACCAGTATTCTGCACACACCCGGTTGTTCCAACAGATCTACATATTATCTCCTTCTACGTCCTTCCACCTCGTAAAACTCTCTCCAACTCATCTTCCAATACGAACCACATCAACAGCCGGGCACAGTGAGCTGTGCTTGTTAGCCGCCGTCATGGATCAGGTTTCAGAAGCTGCGGTGGAGAAACCTTCTGGCTCAGATCCAGTGCACGCTGCAACTCCTGTTGAGAGCATTGATGTAGATAGTACCCTGACAAGTTTAGAATATCGTAAGCTCATCTGGAAAATCGACTTGCGCCTTTTACCACCGCTATTCACATTATGGTTCATATCGTTGATCGATCGAGTCAATATCGGTGCGGCAAGGATCCAGGGTCTCGAGAAAGACCTTGGAATGGATCCTAACAGCAATCAATTCAACATCGCGACAGGTATGTGCTTTGATAACAATCAGAACGAGAAGCTTCCTAACCTCTTTGTCTTAGTCGTTGTCTTCATTGGCCTTATGGTCGCAGAGGTAATCGAAACCGACAGGATATGCTAGCAAAGATTGCTAAGCAGTGAACAGGTCCCAAGCAACTGGCTGATTAAAAGATTCACACCGTCAACGATTCTCTGTGGGGAATGTCTCATTCTCGGTATGAAATCGAACCAACAGATCTGATCGAATGCTTACTTTAGATAGGAATTTGCACCATATGTCAAGGCCTCGTCACGAACTTCGCAGGCCTGGTCGCCCTGCGCTTGCTGATCGGAATCTTAGAAGCTGGATTGATTCCAGGCTCCATCTTCCTGTTGGCATCTTATTACCCCAGATACGAATTGCAATGGCGTGCGAGCATGCTCCATGTCGGCAATGCTCTCTCAAATGCTTTTGGCGGTTTGTTGGCATATGCCGTCGCAAGTATACACTCTTCCAACGAATGGAAAGGATGGAGATGGATCTTTGTCATTGAAGGCGTCCTCACTGTCGCCGTTACCTTGATGTGCTGGCCATTTATGAACAACTGGCCAGCCACAGTAAGATGGCTCAACCCCAAGGAGAAGGCTATCCTGGCGGAGCGTATTCGACAAGATGGAATCATTGGCCGTATGGACGTCTTGGACAGGAAAGCCATTATTCGATGCCTCGAGGATTGGAAGGTCTACCTATGGTAAGGAGGATGTGATGCGGTTTGGGATGCTATCTGCTTGTGGCTAACATTGGTTCAGTGGATGTATCATCATCGGCATCATTTCCAGCGTCTACTCAATCACTCTGTTTTCTCCAACGATCATAAAAGTCCTCAAACCAGAATACAGCGCGAAACAAATTCAAGCTCTGATCATTCCAATTTTCATTGCATCGTCCGTCAGTACTTTGAGCATTGCTTTCATCTCGGACAAGCTAAAGCACCGTGCTGGCCTCGCACTAGTTGGTTGCTTCATTTCGATCATCGGATACATTATCCTTCTCAATCAAAGGCACGTCACGGTCAATGTGCGGTACGGTGCTCTGTATCTCGTCAGCGCAGGCTCATTTGCTGCTCTGCCAGCAGCTTGGATTCTCCTTCTGAATAACGTTTCCGGAGCATATAAGATAGCGTGGGCTGTTGGTATGGAGATTGGTTTGGGAAACGGGGGTGGGTTTGTTGCCTCGCTCTCGTTCCAGGCGAAGTCTGCTCCATTCTACTGGCAAGGCTTCAGGACCACATTTTCGCTAATGTGTATGGCGGCATTCTTAATATGCGTTTATGTGACCGGACTTTGGTATGAGAATAAGCAAAAACGAGCTGGAAAGAGGGATCATTTACTCTATGAAGAGGGTGACAACTTGGGAGATGACCATCCTCGGTTCTTCTACACCTATTGACACTGTTATGTATATGTAAATGATATATGCCTCGAATGACAGAGCTGAAGAATTCACGATATTTTCTGAACAATGCATAGCTATCAAGTGCCCTTTCCCTCAATAAAATCTGCCCAGCAGCAACCTGAATCTCGAGAAAGTCTAGCCATCCCTGCAGTCAGTCATACAACAATGCCCCACACACGCTTATCCTTGCCTCAAAAGGTATATGCAAGATGCTTCCGTTCATCACATTTGTGCAGCCAAGACAGAGCGGCGCGACGTAGCATTGTTGGCTCTTTGTTGGTTTTTGACCAGGGTCACTACCCAATGATTTGCATAAGTGGTGGCCTGATTTCCTGGTGTACCCTGCTTGATTAGCACATGCTGACTGCATCCTGCATTGAGCGAGTTTCGTTGATAATCGTCGCTCGCTTCTGTGCCGCGAAATTCTCAAGCGTTGGTACATACGATGGAGTCAAAACGGGAGCCAATTCATATAGCTATCGTTGGAGGAGGTATTGGTGGCCTCGCTTTGGCAATTGGTCTGCAACAGTATAGCCATGTCCAGGTCAAGATCTACGAAGCTGCCTCGAAGTTTTCAGAAATTGGAGGTGAGTGAAGACTACCAATGCTTGTAAAGGGCGGTCCCCGATTGGCAAAAGCCATAGCTGAAATGTTCCAGCTGGCGTGTTCTTCGGTGCCAATTCCATTCGTGCCATGAGCCTCATCCATCCCGCTATCGGAGAAGCCTACGCAAAGATCTCTACCAGCGCCGGCTGGGAATCCAAGAGAGATACGTACTTTGACTTTGTACTTGCCCACGAACTTCATGGATTCCCCACAGGAAGCCACATCATATCTCCAAAGGTCACTCAGTCCGAGCGACATAGCACTGCTCACCGAGCACATTTCGTCGACGAGCTCGTCAAACTCATACCTGATGGCACAGCTGAGTTTGGCAAGCGATTAATGGATATCTCGCGAGATGAATCCAGAGGGAAAACAATACTTCAATTCGCAGATGGAACGACTGCTGAAGCGGACGCAGTGATCGGATGTGATGGGATAAAATCTGTGTGTCGTGAATTCATCCTGGGCAAGGATAATCCCCTGGCACAACCGGTCTTCACCGGGAAGCATGCGTATAGAGGTTTAATACCCATGGACAAAGCAATTGCCGCTATAGGGTCAGAGAAAGCACAGAATCGCTTCATGTTCCTCGGTGTAGGCGGCCATGTTCTCGTATTCCCGGTGGCAGAGGGCGAGGTCATGAACGTAGTTGCTTTCAGCAATACCAAGAGCGGTACTTGGGAAGGAAACTGGGTAAAGCCCATGAAACGAGAAGACATGGATGCGGATTTCAAAGGCTTTGGAGAGGAATGTCAGAAGATCTTCTCGGTATGCAAAGTCCAACCCTAAATACCCCTGTCTCAGAGTGCCAACTCCCATATAGCTGATGGAAAACACCGATCACTGGGGTATCTTCGACCTCTCTCCTGACATCCCAACCTTTTCCTCGCGCCCGCTTCGTCTCCTTCTTTTGGGCGACAGCGCACACGCTTGTGCCCCTCATCAAGGCGCAGGAGCCGGACAAGCATTGGAAGACGCGCACATCCTGTCGCATTTACTCGGCGTATGCAACTCATCGTCAGACCTCCTTGCTGCATTCAGGGCTTATGAAAGCGTCCGTATGCCGAGGACGAAGTTTGTCCAGACCTATGGGCGACTGCAAGGAGAGCTTTTAGATCTGCAGAGACCTGACGTAGGATCAGATCTGGAAAAATTGAAGGCAATCGTCGATGTTCCCATCCGAGAAATCTGGAACTGTGACCTGAATGCCGAATTAGAAAAAGCGCAAGCGGTGATGCGGAAAGAACTGGCGAAATGAAAACGAAAAAAAAAGCCGAGACAAATCCGGCTTGTGGCTCCAGGCTGGATGGGCAACTGCAATAAGGCCTTCACTAGTGTTCCTAGTGTTCCAGGAAAGTTCTTGGAATTGTCCGCTGAGTCCTTTCAAAACAAAATCACTATCGATTTTTTTTCTAAGGAGCGGTATTTCTAGATGTTAAATTCGCCCGCAATCTAGCTTTGTTTTCAAATATAATACTATAAGTATTCCACTCTACTTTATTGGGAGAGTATAGATAGATACAAAGGGAGAGTGGCTCAGATAGGGTGTTCATCGGGAGAGACGAGGCTGAGGGCAGAAAACTGTGAGCAAGAAGGCAGGAGCAGCTCCATCGTAATAACCAACAGGAACCAAATGAAACTATATAGAACTGGAGCATCCAAAATGTGCAGGTTTTTCAAGCAGTGACGATCGCGGAGTTGGATACGGATTGGGGTGCTATGTCGCGGTGAGGTGCGAAAATAAGGGCACGACTGTGCTTTCCAATATCACTGGGCACACAAACGAGCCAATGAGACCTAAAAGCACAGTTGTGCTGATGTTTCATCGACAGCTTCCGTGCTCTGGCATATTTGCACCTAGAAAGATCGATGTGGTAATGCTGAAACTCCAAAATGTTTCCTCGAGCAGCTGTGCTCGCCAGAACCATGAGAAGCCTGAAGAAAATGCATTGCCATAAAAACAGCGCCAGTCTCCATGTGAGTTTGGCTAAGGAAAATATACGATATACTTGTATTTACAGGTTCCACAAAATCGATTTACAAAAGTAAGGCATGAGGTCGGGAGATGCTACAACAACATCAGCAATAAACCTGTTACTACGAAATAGGTATGTTTTGTCATCCCAACCCTAATTTTCCATGCCCAAACGCACTCACGGATCTCCTATCATGCTCGCCCTACTAATCCTACTCAGGTATCGTGCTCTTGTTACTCCCCTCCCCTACCAAGCGCCAGGTTCCCGCGGCCCTCGAACTCTCCTCGTGTGACTAACCAACCACCGCCTTCCCTTCAACCCTCCCTTAACAAATGCCCAGTACTACCCCTTAACAAGCGACGGGCAGGCTGCCTCACAATACCTCCAGATCGCGGACCTGTACTCGTAAGCTCAGCGTGAAAAATCTGCATCCGCACAGAGGTGTCCTCTCGACGAAGTAGGCCATGATTCCACTGACCTCTAGTCGCTCACGACTAGTAGGGGTCTCGCTCTCGACCCGAGTACTCGTCGTCGGATGGTTTTCATACTCATTTTGGCGGTAGTCCTCTGTTCCGGATGGCCTCACGTTGTGGTAGTGGTCAAGGTGGATGAAGCCTCCACCACCGCCCCAACGCACCATTCCAGCTCCGCCGTGACGCTGTCTTAGCTCTGCAGACCCTCCAGACAGGACTACAGGTTCCAAGCCCGTACCACGGGGAGGTGAGAGTCGTTGCAGGCCTTAGGCTTAGGTTAGGAGTTAAGTCAGCATCCGCCGGCATCTCGAGCAGGGCAATAAGCGAGGATCTTGAGTTAAGCTAGCCAAAAAAAAGCTAGTACTGCCGGAAATGTGGGTCAACAGTAAAATTATTGAGAGTTGAGAACTGAAGCCGATTTCGAACTTTACTGTAAGGTACGGAGGTAAGTTAATGCTTTGTGAGACCGGCCGGACAAATATTCTTCTTGAGATATCTTATTCATGGCTTGAGATTCATTAAGTCATCATCATTATGAATGGCAGTGGCTTTCATGACCAAGCCTACCCTGGTTGTGCACTATCGCATGGGAACAGCCAGGAGGATCTTGAGCGCTTCCAGATACGGCTGTTGAAGCTCAAACCAGATATCGACGAAGATGGTATAATGCGATACAAGCTCATTACCCAAAGTTTAAACCATGATCAATCACTGTTAGAGCACCCGTTCATTGCTCTATCCTACTGCTGGGGAACGGACCTCTCCTCCAACAGCATCGAGGTTGAGGGAACATCATACTAGCCACAGCGAACTTATACAACGCACTCGTCAATATCGTAGCGTTAACTTCTGACGAGCTATTGTTATGGATCGACGTAATCTGCATAAATCAAAACGATATATTCGAGAAAGAGAAACAGATCTCGATTATGGCATAAATCTACGGTCTTGCCAAAGAAACCATCATTTGCCAAAGAAACCATCATTTGGTTTAGTAGTGAGGATGATGCATGCTCCAAAGCATTCAAACTGCTGCCCCAGATCAGCTCTTTATCCCAGGTATGGTATGATATTGCATTGTGAAATTGTTTCCTTGTGTCTTATCACAACCTGAAGACGCTTCGCTCTTGGAGAAGCAATATACTTCTTTCTTGCAAGTATAACTGAGTTGATGCTGACAGTATGAAGGTGATACTACAGAGTTCGACACCCTTCTTCAACATCGACCAGAGCATGCCGGGTGAAAGATCAGATACGGACGAGCCTTGAGAAGTACTTTGCGTTGGTATACTTCGAAGAGGGCCACCGAGAACATTTGGACAGTGGCCAAGATGGACTCAAAATTCTACATCGAATAGCTGTGGGAGCAGGTAATACGGAAGAGTTTTCCTGTGAGCTGTTCCAACTGGCCGACTTTTTGGGCCGGTCGAAGATTTGACTAATTATTCTGTACAGCATATGGGAAACGTCTGGTCTACACTGAACTGGCACATGGTGAGGAGCCGACTATTGTTCGTAACGATTTATCAGCTGTCTTCGTTGAAGCTTCGAATAGAGAGAGCTGATTAAGAACAGTCTTGGAAAGATACGGATTGCCTAGCCGAAAAGATATATCCTGGGACGCAATCAGATCCACACTTAAACAGCCCTGGCTTGAAAGAATCTGGGTGATCCAAGAACTTGCCGTCAGTCGAAATCCTGTGGTGATGTATCGGCAACACAGGGTTTCTTTGGATGACTATATCACAGCTCTATATTTCATCAATGGATTGAAGAATGAGCGAGGAGAACAAAAAGGAATCAGAGCATTCATCTTGGAAAAGCAGAGAAATGAGTATCAATCTGGTGTCAGACCTGATCCTCTGGAAGTTGTTCGACGATATCGAAGATGGTCTGCTACTAGGCCTCAAGACAAGATATACGGGATTCAAGGAATATCGTCGGGTCGCATGGAGTCTTTTTATACGGATAACCCAGATCAGCTCTACACGGACTTTGCTTTCTCGATGATCTCCAAATATTCATCACTAAATATTCTGCAAGAGGTTTCTTGCAATCACAAGACGAATGGAACCCTGCCTTCATGGGTTCCGGATTGGTCAAATCGCGAGGGGATCCTCGCTGATATTACATCCGGAACTGCAATCTTTCGCCCAGGTTCTATCGAGCAAGATTCGAAAGGGGATCCATGTAATGAATTCGACGCAGCCTGTGGAACCAAATACTCACCAAGCCAATCAAAAGATGGACGCCGTCTCATATTGTCTGTTTGTTTTGTCAGTAAAGTCTCAGAAGTCGAGCCTTCGAGTACGGTAATCTGGAAAGAATTCATGAAACAGGAAACTAAGGACTCCAAACCCAACGAGCGATGGAGTGCTCAAATTCAGGCATTCGACACGGGTTTTCGTTGGTATTCCCTGGCTACGTCCCCCAATTCGTCACTAGCTCAGCTATTCAACTTCTTTACCCAATTTCAAAAATATCCGGAGAGACAGCTCTATTTCACTAGAGAGACCCAAGTTGAAGCGCTACTTTATACGTTATATTCAGCATATCCGCCGCATGATACAGCCACCGATCAGCATAGGGAGATCAAAGCTAGATCGATTGGGTTTCTTGTGCCGATGGGCCGGTTATTCGAACCTCCATTTCGTCTGTTCGCGAAATGTCTCCGGAAATGTCTCGCACCTGGGATCCCGGAGATCGTGAAGTTTGCCATTTTGATTCCGATAATCTCCAGTTTTGTGGCTCCTCTCGCCGGCGTCATGGTCACATATGTAGTTGTGCACTGGGCGGCTTTCTTTCTAGACATGCCCATTTTCCTGGCTCAGTTCCTAGCTTTCCGCTTATTTGGTGTATCACTTGGAGACGGTTTTCTCGTTCAGTCATGGTTGTCCTCCACAGAGAAGAACTGGGCAGATTTTTTTGGGCTTCAAGGCTGGCCAAACATGCCGATCTATAGTCGAATCAACGAAGCACAAAACTTCCACCATGAAGGACTTTCCAGAGCAGAAAACGGACTGCTTGCACTTGTACCTTGTACCACGAAAGTAGGAGACGATATTGTGATCTGTCTGGGAGGCAAGACGCCGTTTTTGATTCGGCAAATTGATCAAGGCTGGAAGCTCATTGGGAGATGCAACATTCATGGAATCATGTATGGTGCCGCGTTCAGACCGGATGTATGCGAAGAAATAGAGTTAGCATGATATGATGGGGTAATAGAGCCTTTCTCACGACATCAGCAAGCCGCCGGCAGCAATAAATCCCTTCCAGAAATTCTTCGAGGACAGTTCTAAAATCGGGGCACCTATATAGATCGCGTAGATTTAACATTTTCCGGTGGCATACAAGGTTCCTGCTCAGATGACAAGAAGATCTCAGGATCATGATCGCGAGCGAGACTGAGCAAAACTAAGAGCCGCCTAAGGTGGTGTACTTTGAGCTTGAGAGGCCGTGATGGACGTTGAGTTAACCGTGAGCAAAAGCATGAGTAGAGAGTGAGTTGAGCGTGAGTTGAGGCGGTGCAAGCGTGAGCTAGTTCAGCTGAAATTGAGCTGGGAGTATTTTTGCCCAGTCATCGAGATGGGCTGCACCATTGAACTACAACAAATCGAGGCCACTTTCTCCCAATTAATTAAATCCGAAAGAGCCTCAGCCTCAGGTAGGGATTCTTTGAAATGCACGACCACTTACCCTATATTTGCATAAGCTTTTAATATGTGTTGCTACTGTGATGTAACTATTGCTAAATGCTGACTCAGCACCATCTAATGGGTGAAGACGCAGTCTCATATAGTACTTTCAGCTACTTACTAGACAAATAGCTAATCTATTTGTCGCGGACAGCCTGACAGCCAGTCGCTTTAGCTAGGCACGTGCCCTAGTAGCTGGTTGGTGTCTAAGCCGAGACGGACCCGTGGGGAAGGCTTTCCTTCCCGCTAGCGGCATCTCCACGAAAGCGGCTAAGAAATACTGTCAGGCCAAGGCATTCCGCAAAAAGTTACAATATTAAAACTCTAGATCCTTCGCCTTTGCCTGGACCGAAGTACTCATCACATAGAACAGCCTCTCCGGCAGCCTCGAGAAATCTACTCCCTGGGTCAACCTCAACCTCGTCCTGGCGGTCACAGTCATCGGTTTCGTACTAGGTAGTGGTGGCAAGACCGACCCGTCTGTAGCCATTGGAATTGTACGGATCTCTGACGAGAACCAAATAGTGACCAAAGTTGTGAGAGTCTGCATCCTCGTGCCTAGTAAACCGTATATGATACCCGGTGAAAAGGGATAGAAAGAACAAATCGCCAATAATCTCTTCGCGGGTATCAAATTGCATGTTAAAAGCCCGTTCAAGTTCCTCCTTTCTAGGCTGTGTAACGCATCTTAGATGACCCTGAAGAAGCAAAAACCCGTTCCTGACAGCGCCAGTCTCGTCTGCACCCATAGGGTCAACATGAGCCTGGATGAGTTTGGTATGTCTCTTGTATCCAGCGTAGAAAGAATCTGGTTCTTCGCGCCAGAGATTCGGGAACTTTACTGGGTCATCAATCGAAGCCCATGACCAGGTAGGCGCCGTATAACCCGGGCGGGGACGCAGGCTTGATCTTGGACGGCTTGTAGACCAGGCAAGTTGTTCTAGCAGATTCTCGTTGTTCCAAATTCCGGCAAGATAAGTGCCCCCTAGTATAGTGCTCAGCGTCTTGGCAACTCCGGACAGGGCCGGCAACTTGTCCGAAATGTAGGTCATGGCCCGCCTGGTGTAATTCTCCACAATTCAATTCCAAGAAGCAGTTGCGTTGTCCGGCGTGGCACTATCGAATATTTTGCGAATCGCGTCATTGTTTATTCCATTTAGCAATCCGTCTGCGAATCTCTCGCACGCATTAAGTTCGTAGCACTCCCAGAAGATCTGCCTTTCCCCAAAGTGTAAGATCCGCTGTGATAGCAACCTCTCTTGCAGACTTCAAGCTCTCTAATCAACAGACGCTTATTAGCAACATTTTCCACGCTCTGATGACTGTACCTCTAGTCTCTTTGCCTCACCTTTTGAAGAGGGGAGATGTCAATCTCGCCCACAAAAATGCTCTCATCTGCAACCCCAACCCGGCCGATTCTCTTGAGATTGACGACAAGTTCGCCAATAGCATTCGCTTGCCGTTCCCGAAAAAGTCCTTCGCTACTATCCTGTGATGCCGCGGCTGAGATATTGCACCATGCATTCATGTACACGCGGTGCATAAGCGCAGCCTCTCTGTTCCAGTCTTCGGGGTCGTCCTGAATGATGCAGAGGCTATCAATCCACAGATAGCGAACTCCGAGTTTCCGAGAGGCGGATATGGCTTCGGCAAATGTTTTTGGTAAGCTTGGGATCTCATTGAGCAGGGCCGCTTTGTTCTCCTTGGTGAGTCGAAGATGTCTTCCATTCCCCCAGCAGTGACTCAACGTAATATAATGGCCTCCTAGCTTCTTGTTTGCGGTTTCAAGGACGTTAATCTTTCTGGACTCGTTCGTGGGGTTGCCAAGGTCCAGGAGACGCGTGGGATACCATTTGGTATCCCTCGATGACTCTAACTTCGTACATAATTCGTGTTTATGTACACAGTTGTTGAGCCATTTGAAGATTGTGTTCCAGGCAGAAGTCGAGTTGGATGCTGTACCAATATCAAGAGTGGCTGTTTTGGAAATTCCTATAAGATATAGTGAGCAATTAATCGTAGCACAATCACCCTGTATAGCGACGTGAAGGACGGTTGTCAAACGCGGACCGGAACCCACCTGTGTCAAGCGATCCCTCAAGTGATCGCCGAATGGCTAGACCCATTCAATAAACCCCGGCTGTGATTGATAGAGAAAATGGTTTGCGATTGAAAACCGTGGCCGAGTACATTATGGAGTCTGGAATCGTCCTTGTTGTAGCCCAGCCACCCAGGATCGGCGCGGGAATATACTCCTGCAATTGGGAGCAGATCCAACAGCCTGCGCGGACAGCATCGACCCAACTTTGGTAGTTGTCGTGGAGCGGGAAATTGTACGACCTTGCCATGTCCGGATATTTGTATCGTGACATATAGCTAATGCCATCTGCGTCGTGTGGCTTGCATACTTGCATCAAGCATTTCTGGCAAGAGCTGCACAAGGAGCCTTCTGCATTTTCCGCAAGGATATCGGCTAGGCAGTGTCGAATTGCTTGCCATGCCTCGCTGAGTGTCAACTTACACTTTGCGTCGGTCATTGCGTCACGCTAGCAGTGGGGATGAAAGAAATGATTGAGAGCTGAGACGAGAGAAAGCACATTAAGGTGACGACTGACTACAATCGAGAGCCCGAAGATATATTATTGCCGAATTTTCTTCACTTCTAAAATCGAGCTTGGCTGTCGCTCTCGTCATATCTGGCCAACCAAAACCTGCCACATCACTTTTCCGTGGAAATTCACCCGCAACGTATACAGCAGGCCCTCCCTCTGCTTGAGGCAGCGTAATCAATGCATTATGCAACCACTGCGTGTGCTGTAGCAATTTTGAGAGCTAAAATCTTGGCCAAGATCACATGTGATAAACGGATACGAAATTCGTTAGAAAAAAAGCCATACACCTACTCTGCGTTATCGAAAGACAACCTCTGCATACTAGGCGATGAATGAACCAAAGGAGACAAATTGACGTGCTATACTCAGAGGTTTTACTGCTATCGCGAGATCTTGTCGACTCAACGGAAACACTTAAGAGTTACACAAGCGTTACTATGCAAAATATTTCAAATGTGAGAAAAATGTCATATCATACTATTTGTCGTCAAGTTACCCCGAGGGGAATTCTTTTGCTTTGAATACTAATAGAATAATTAGAATCAAGCTCTCTTCAGATGGGTTAGGGAAATAACCGAAAAATGCCAGTTAGGATCGTTCCTCAAATTTTAGGTCACAACACGGTTATGCTCAGTATATCCATTTTCAGAGCTAGAAGGATTCAAGGGTTGTTGGTCACCGTTTCAGGATAAGCAAGCCGCCAAATGAACGGTACTTTCACGTCACTCTAAGGCGCATTTATAGCATCTCGGACTTTTCATCCAGCGGGGTTCGGCTGCCATGTTTACGCCGCTCGTAAACAAAACTCCGAAGCGCAGCTGAGGCGTGACTGTGCCTTTCATCAGGAGTAACCCATCGTCCACTCTCCATCACCGTTAAAATACTGATTGTTACCACCTGATCAGACTCTAATACGACGCTGACTTACACAGAGAAGACGATGTCATTAGCACCCCTTCCACCAAATGAACCCTTCTTGGCATCTTACGTGCGAGTTCTTCGAGGGAAAGAAAACCTCTCTGATTCCATCGCACTATTTCCAACTCTAGAACAAAAAGCGCTCAGCACACCACCCACCCTCACAGAATTCGAACGTCGCCAACTGCTCAACTTTCCAGACAAGGAAGAGGAAGCCGAGAACATCCGATCAGCCAGCTCAGGATCCCGAGATGAACTTATCTCTCTCGCACTCTCCAATCCTTCATCTCTATCTGATACTGAGCTGGGTCTAATAAAACGCAATTTCTGGACGAAATTCACTTCGCGGGAGATCCAGGAGCGGATAAATAGCTACATTAATCGAACCGAAGAGATTACAGATCGGATCTTCCATGCTCGAGACGCTGCTTATCTCCCAGGTGAAATGGATTTGGTAACAGCTGCTAATAAGGAGTTATGGCGACGCCACACGCAGCGTCGAGATGATGTCCAAAGCAAAATAGGCGGATCGAATCCACCAAATGAAGCTCCTTGGCTACAAGATCTATCTCGAAAGTTCAAAGAGCAGCCGGATCTGAAGACTTCGGGTTACATAACTCTCATCGATGCTGAAGTCCAAAAGATAGACCCTAAGCGCCTTGACCTCTTCCAATGCACGCTACAGGGTTTGATCTCTCAAACAATGTTAAATAACGGCGTTCTCAGAAATCTACTCAACCAAACGTGGGAGTTGTTCCAATTCAACGCTCCATAGTCAGCGGCTGTTTCTACAGAGGCAGGCGCTGATAATACTCGGCTCCATCAAGCATTTTGGGACTTGCTAGATTCAGAAAAGGAGCATCTTGGCCCTCCCGGCCCCGACTCTCGTACACCTCAAGAAATTTTAAAGGGCCGCCACGGGTTCCTCACCAACACTTTTCTAGTTATTTCCCCGACGTGCGTGGATTCTGTGCTTGCGCACCCAGGTTTTGTAGACGATATGCGGATTTTAGCTTTCGAAATCGATTTCCCACAGCCGGGTCGTAGCTACGTTAAGGGCTAGCCGGGCTGGACGTGGCTACGACCGGAGCAGTTGGTTGATAGTTTCTACGGGGCACGCATGAATGAGGAGCCTGGAATGGATGTGATCTGGAAAGCAGCGCAGGAGAGTAACCATCGGGTATTTGCGAGTCTGGATGAGCACGAGGCAAAGATTTGGACTAGGAGTACTGGGATGACGGGGCCGCTGCCAGAAAGCATTCTTGGGAGAAGGAGGGTAGCAAGGCCGTAGTGGCGATAAATGACCTGTAGAGAATATCAGAATAAGATATGTTGGAGCTCCCTAGCAGACATTTTAGTCCTCTCATTATCAATGGTGGTATAACGACTACCTTCCTATATATTTATCTCTATACTTGGTCATTATTTCTCCCAATGCCCTTCTAGAAGAAATATCCCCAATTGAAATAGGGACGATTGGTAGCTTAGAAGTAACATTGAAGGGGTAGTCTAAGTCGATTACACACATCTCACCAGACATCCCAGCTACCGTGCACCACTTCACTCCCTCCCAATCAAACACCTCTTACCCTTCGGCGAAAGCAAGAAAAATATATGAGAATCCATATCCCCATCACTCATACCCTCAAGCACAGACACATTAGCCGTAGGAAAAGCCCGAAAAAAGAGCGCCGTCGCCAGCCGCAGCTCGATCTCTGCCAGGTGCTGTCCCAAGCAAACTAACAAGTCAGCATTGAGTTCATCCAAAATGATAGACTAACCTCTTGAACCACCGCCAAACGGCATGTAAGAATCCTTCATCGCCCTCGTTAGAGAGCTCCATCTGTTTGGGTCGAATGCTTCTGGGTCAGGAAAGATTTCTGGGTTGCGGTGCAGTGTATAGGCCTGAGTCGATATTATTGTGCCTGCTGGCAGCCTGTGACCGAGGAACTCAACGCCCGCTGTTGGAACAACCCGAGGCAAGGCGGATGGTGCAGCGCAATACAATCGCAAAGTTTCCTTGATTACATTGTTCAGACAAATTAGACCACGTAGATGCTGCTCGGAAAAATCAAGTGGAAGACCACTCAGCTCTTCCACCAACGAACTCTGTACTTCGGGATGTTTGCACACGGCCCAGGTCAAATACGTCATGGTATTGGCCGTCGTATCGCTGCCGGCGACAATAAACGCCAGAGAATTGTTGACAATATCTCCATCGGTCAACCCGTTCTCGTCATTACGAAAGAGCTTCTTGAGGAGCATTGGATATGACTCGGTCTCTGCGGATGTCTTTTTTGATCTCTCGATCGACTGTTCTGCGTACTGCCGTATACGCTTTGCCGACTCCGCTGCCGCCTTAAAAATAGGTATTGGAATCACGTTCGACACTTTGACCATGAACGGGAAGGTACCTCGAATGCCGCCAGCAAGTCCATTTCTTTCCATGTCCAGGATGTATTGATTTTTCTGTCATTTCAGTCAACTTACTTCCATCCAAGAGGAACAGACCTACTTTTCCAGATTCCAACATCTTGAAAGATTCCCCAAAACTGAGCTCTCCAATGACGTCCGCCGCCATGAACATCCACCACTTGAAAACGTCTGCTGCACCTCTGTGAGACATCTCTTTGGACATTCCATTAACTGCAAGATCGATGTTCCGGCGGATGTTCACTTCTACAGGTTTGAGAGATGACTCGGACATGGGCGAAGACAGGAGACGTCTGAGGTTACGGTGATGATCCGTATCGGTCGTATTGAACACGTTCACGACTGTCGGAGGCACAAAAGATCTATACCAATTCGATTTCACGAAAGAGCTTTTGACATTGTGTATCTGTTTTGCTGCTGCCATATCGGAGATGTGGACTTCGGTAGGGCTCACTCTGATGATCGCACCTGAGGATTGTGAGCTTAATTAATTGTGGGTGCACTGCAACATACCGTATTTTTGGTGCAAGCCGTGAACATACAGAGCTCTTTTACCTTTGATAATATTGTACTTGAGAACAGCGGATGTCCATATAGTGTACCACGGCCCTGGCAATTGAGATAAAGGATTGGTGATGACATTGTATATCACGACCTATTTTTTGGTGAGAAAAGAATAAATTGAGGTCGTAGACGACTTCAAAAGAAATGGAGAGAATTCATACTGTCAAGATCACTACGAGAACCACCGCCACAATGGTGTCAAATGGTGGCAACTGATAATTGGGTGTCATGATGAAGCGACGGAAACGAGGCTGCCGTTTGATGGAGAAGAATAGCCGATTTACTGGATAGCCCATTTAGTGGATTATATACGTTCAATTGTCTGAATCGGGATTGCTGTAGAGCCCGACGTCCGAGATTTATCGGCGCATCGTACAGCGAAAGTCCGAACCCTGTGATAATGGTACATTGAGACAGCATCTCTTTTTATAGAATGTGCGCTAATTACATAGCGCTGGAAACGTAAATTCTGTATCAGGAATTAGTTGAGTTGCTCGTGAGGAGCAGGGCTCACGGCATTGAGTCACGTGCTTCGCTTACGAGGCGAGAAGCCCCCCTTTCCCTTTTCAAGGTTCGAGGAAGGGACAGCCGGATTTGATTGATTACAAGGTGCAAAAATGAGAGAACAGGTTAAAATATTCCGTGGATGAGTAGGGAATCAACGGTGAAGGACATGGACGAGCTCTTGGATCCAACATCAACGCTTCCACCTCCGATTTCACTTGAATCACTTCGTAAGCAACAGTAGTTGGGAATGTGTAGGTCCTTGTAACGGTATTCGTCGATAAATCCACCGAGATTAGCTTTGTACCGCCAGGCGAAGCAGGGAGCATGGGCGACTGAAGATTTGCTAAACTCTGAACTCTGCCAGTGTCCAAGATCCAAAGTACATCGTCATAATCGATAACTACAGACTGTACACCCAGAAGATAGTCACTCAACCCCTTTGTTACGGCTGGTATTTTGGTGTAATCCACTGACCCACCGGGTGGGTTGTTATATGAAACATTTGGATACGCAGTTTCAGTGTCAAAGCCGGTCAATTCTGCAACTTGATAGGCTCCGTTGAGTCCATTATTGGTGTTCAAAATATCGAGACCTGCTGGAAAGCAAGAGAACTTTCGCCCAGATTTCGACACGGCAATTCCAGTTGGCCACTGGCCCTTGTAGATGTGTTCGATTTCGAGCGCAGAGTCGTAACCTAGGGGATCCTCTCGAAGGGTATAGTTTGAATCTTGGGCCAGAACGGCAGCCGCTTGGAGTAGGGACATAATGGTGACTGCGCACTTCATGGTGACTTTGAGAGCAGAGATCCTGATGAAGACTGAATTAGATGTTGGGCTTTGCACCTTGGGTTATATGCAAGAGTACTCTACGGAAGTTCGTTGGGCTACGGACACTAAGTCGCAGTGGACCTGACACTACGTAGAGCCGCTTCCATATAGCGCTTCTTAGTGTTCATGGTGTGGTGATCGACAGTGGGGAAGCCGAGGCATGGCAAATGAGATTTGATGATGAACGGCCTGTCTACACATGAATGCATCCCGGATAAACGTCGACAGGATCATGGATATCTGAGCGGGAAACCTTATTTAATTTGATCCTGGAACAATTCAGGGGCTCGCTTAAGGACAAAATATATGAGAGGCGGGAGCCCCGCTAGCAACCCGATGACAACCGGCAAGCTTCTTAATCAAACATATCAAATTTTAATTAAAAGTCTGATATTTGCGTCGGCAGAGAACGCCCGATTGAACAGAACGCCAGATGAACCGCAAATAGGACCCCAGAGTTGCTGGCCTTAGAATTCCTCTAAGCAATGAGTTGTTCCCTTACTTTCACGTTGCTACATTCGTGCGAGCCCGGACTAGAGAAAGCGATGAGGACAACCGCCTTTGGACATGATATCAAGGAGATAACCACTCAAGATAATTATTTAATCTCGGTCCCCTTCATTTTCTATCAATTTGGTAGTTCAATGCTTTGTATTTACATATTTGGTCGCTCATTTAACAACCTTTATGACAGCCATATCATGTAGACCAAGGTTGAATGATACGCTGCTGCCAGTACCCGTCTTTCCACTGTAGTATTCGGTCCAGTTAAACGACCCCTGGCCAAGTCCTGGTACGTCTGCGAAGTTTACCGATAATGTACCCGCATTAACAGCCACAAGACCGATTACAACACCATCACTGAGAGGTCCAGCCCAGTATGGATAAAGAGCGGAAGCTGAAGGTGCTGCTGCACCTGACGGGCGGAACGTAGTCGCCGCCTTACCAAGCGAATCTTGATGGATCGAAAGAATGCCCTATTAACACTTAGTTATGATTCAACTCTACCAGGTCTTTACATACCTTGTTCTTGATGATATTGAGCGTAGAAGTTGAAATCTTCGTCATGTCCGTCCCCATGATAATCGGTGACTTGGCGATGGCCCAGAGACCGAAGTGGGCTCGCTCTTCATTCTGTGTGAGCCCGCCATTGCCAAGTTGCTATCGAAATTAGCGTTGCTTGCCGGCACCTGCATTCGTTACGTACCATCATATCCAAGTCATTGAACCCTCCAGGTGCAGCATACTGAGAAATAGTGGCCGCCTTTGCAGCAATGCCAGCGACTGAGCCCCAGTTGTTCTGGATATCATCTGTTTCAGTCAGTTCAAGTTTAGAGACTTACACAAGACACGAGTTCCGGCTCTGCATGTGCTCCTAGAAAAACCACACACCTGACATCCTCCATGAGTTCCCCACGCTAGCACCCCAGGTCCAGACATTGTCTCGTCCCCATTGGCACATGGAAAAGAAGATGGTGCGACCAGAATTCTGCAATGAATCTCTCATTGTAGGATAGTAAGTTGAAGTGTTAGCACCAGCATTATTAAAGCCTGTTCCAGTGTAGCAATTATCGTATTTCCAGTAGTCGACTCCCCATGATGCAAGAAGTTTTCCATCTTGAACCTCATGGCCCTGGGAACCAGGATAACCTCCACAGGTCATACGCCCAGCGTCGCCATAAAGCCCCATCTTCAGACCCATGCCGTGAATCTGGTCGGTGACAGACTTAATACCATTAGGCCACTTCGAAGGGTCTGGAACCAGATTTCCACTAGAGTCTCTGGCTTTATTCGCCCAGCAGTCGTCGATATTGACGTACAAATAACCAAGGTCCTTGAGTCCTAAGCTGACAAATGCCTTGGCAGTGTTCAGGGCTGTGTTGGCTGTTGCTGCGTTGCATTGTCCTTGGTTCTATCGGAATGTTCATCAGCGATGCGTATTCATCTTTCGGATTGGAGCACACACCCATCCATTCCACCCCAGGGCGGGCGTTTTCCCCAAGCCATTATTTAGTCGTTTCTCAAATTGACTGTCTTCACTTGTTGTAGGTGCCGCGCCGGCAACCGCTACCAAGGCGAGAAGAACCTGAGAGATCATGTTGAGATATTCAGATATGAGCAATCAAAATTTAGAGATGATAATCCAGAGTTAGGATTCGGCTCTTTGCATTTATAGGTTAATGTATGGGGTTATGACATTATGAGGGTCCCAGTATCTGCGTCATTCGCCCCTTTAGGAACGGAAGAGATATTAAATTCTTCTACAGCCGCCTTGGATGCGCACCAATTATACAAAACTCTCAGCTTTGACTGATCTGTATTTAATTGCCTGAAAGTTGCGGAGGAACAATTTACCCCACATTGCAGGGTATCAGTGAGGGGTAAATTACCTGATTGGTGCGACAACCGGCGCTGCAACTCAAAATATTCCTATATTATATGCGAAAGTAAATGTTTCTCCGACATTAAAGTTCAGAAGAGATTATTTATCCAACAGTTCAACCAAAGATAAATACTCGAGGGGTTCTAATGTCCCCATGCGCCACGATCAGCAGGTTTTTAGGCCGGTAAATATTTTCCGTCCAGGCGGCTAGAAGGTTACCTTCAATCTGATTATACAACTTCTATATAGACGATCGGGAGCAATATTTCTTTGATTGGCGACCTTGTGGCTCTTGGCGTTTGCGAGAAGATGCAACGAGGGAAATGGAGGCCATCCGAACACGAGCACTATGGAAATCCTCTTGGGAGTCCCGGCAGCGCGAGATCACTCTTTGAAATGCGTCCAAAGAGTTGACGATTTTCAGACTGTTCCCCTTCAGCGCCCAATTGCAATCTCGGTCTCAGAGCTTTGAGGTGATCGATCTTCAACCTTAACAGCTTCTACATCATCCCTGAGTTTCCCCTCTCTTGCCGCATGGACAATCTCCGGGTGCTGTTCTTTCAATCTAGCAAAGTTCTTCTCTGCATCCCAAACCCATGGTGTTTTTGCAGCGAACAGTAAATCCATCTCTTCAAGAGTTCTCTGGTTAGACTCTGGATAGAGAGCCCACACCATGGGGATCGTTATGACGTTGGATATGGCAAAGATGTAGAGAGTCTTCTCGCCGATGCTGTTAAACATCACAGGACAAAGCAGAGTCTATCTCAGGTCAGCGGAGGAAAAGAGCGCAGAGGTGATCTTACCAGCCAACCATTACCAATACTCCATCCAACAACACCCCATGCATTGCCTTTAGCTCTCACCTCCAACGGGAATATCTCTGCCGGATACAACCAGGGAACAGTTAACCACGTAGCGCCAAACACAAACGTAAAGATGAAAACCATCGATGCTGCCGCGGCACCATACTGAGAAGCTTTTGTTGGATCTGTTGCATCGATACCGAGCCGAGCCATACCTCCGGCTAGAAACATCGCGATTCCTTGCCCTATCGATCCCCAATACAACGTCCATCGTCTTCCTATCCGGTCGAGGGTGAAGACACAGATGAGTGTAGAGAACATGTAGAAAATGTTGTTCAGTCCGGAAATCCATTGCGCTTTCTCGGTGTCAAACCCTGCGATACTGAAGATCTTGGGCGCGTCTTGAATTGTCAGCAAATTCGACAGAAGAGAGGGGAAGCCTACAGATAGTAACACCAGCAATGCCGACCCACTCTTGCATGATCTGCAACCAAATCACAAGCTGCACTCTTCTTCCAGTATGAAGATCTCCTGATCCTCGTCCAGTCAACATCGAGAGATAGGAAGTCTGGTTCCCGGCTTCCTTTTCGAGACGCGAGACATTCAAAATCTCCTGAAACTCAGCTTCTGCTTGAACCTTGTCGTCACCGTCATCACCTCTCAGCCGTCCCAGCACAAACCTTGCTTCTTCCTCGCGCCCAACCTTTACAAGCCAGCGTGGAGATTCCGGAAACCACCATACGACTGCGAAGAGTATGAGCAGTGGGATTATCTGGAAAGCTACGGGAAAGCGCCAGCGGATTGGAGACGCCCCGCCATCGATGAATGAGAGGCCGCTGGGAATAATTCAGTAGGTTGCCCTCGAGAAGAACCCATTGACTCACAATTCAAGCCAATACGCAACTACAACACCAAAAATATTCAGGGTGAACTCAATAGCAATGAACTGTCCTCTGCCTGTGTGGGGAACAGACTCGGTTGCCCATACGGGAACAATTGAATTCAAAATACCCGTTCCAAAACCATTTATCAATCGAGCTGCACCCTGTAAGCTTGTGATATGAATTTGAAGATACGGGTACCTACCAAAAATCATCCAGATATGATTTTGTGCAGAACATTGTAGACTCGCACCGATAAAACCCCATGCGGCACCGATTGCAATGGTCTTTATTCTCCCAAATCTCTCACCCGCTAATCCTCCCCCAAGTGCTCCAACCAAAGTCCCGAGATAATACACGCTAACAATTCCTCCCTGGAGCAAGCTGTCTGTTACAATGGGTGTGTTGGTGTCATCCACGTACCCAAACCCCATAAGCTGAATATAATCCTTGGCGTTATTCACGCCGCCCATCATTCCCTGGTCATAGCCGAAGAAGAAAATGGAAAGCCCAGCGATGCAGTTTATGGCTATGAGGAGTTTTCGCTTCTGGAAAGTGTGCGCGACAGTGTACGACGTGATTTGGTGGCCCATCTTGACGGGTTTGACGGGAGTAGCTCCTGAAATGAGAAAAGAAAGAAGTTTGAAAAATAGGAATTCTAGAAATATATCAAACCAGCGCAAAAGTTTTGTGTCATGCCGTCTGGCACCCAGAAAGGGAAACCCGTCGGGACAATGCCGGCGTTTGCCCCGCCTTAGGACCTCCACTATTTCTATTTGCGGTGCCCCGGTCCCCAGATTATTCGGTTCCTGAATCATTATTCGCTATGTCATTGCTCAGGTATGACTAGTAAGTCTTTCGGGAAAGCCAAAAGGTCGATCACTCAATCGCAAATTGGCCTAGTCAGGATGGACAAAGTCCGACAGTCGCCGAAAGTGGGAGGCTCAACATAAGCGCACGAGTCATTTATCACCTCCTCTAGGCGACAGGGATGGCCCGTTACAGAACGCTTAGGTTAATATAATTTTTCTATAGATCACAAGATACTTCCATTCTAGCTCCGGCTTGCCTCAAACAGTTGATTCACTGCTGTAGTCCTTGGGCAATCTGAAAGAATCTCACGGTCTGTCTCTGCTCATCGTTCAAAGAGACACCGCCCTACTTATTCGCGATAGCATCTTCCCCCGGATGCAGATGATGGCCGCATGTTTACTCAAGTCAATGTTGACATTAGGCCGTCTATTTCTTCCCCTACGTCTATCGCTGGTCTTACAACCAGACCACTTCCCTTGGGCGCTTCGCGAGGTACCCAAAACGCCACTCTCATCACTTAGCTCGCATCATCTACCCAGATAACACAACAACAGTTGGAGTATGTGTGAAAGACATCGAAGCAATAGAAGTCAATTTCAGAATAGCACAGCTGCCGAGGCAACACAGTGTGAGATTGATATTCCGCTAGCCACGATTAGATCGCTGGAATCCGCCGCTGTACCGGCTTTGACGACGGCAGTATGGCTAGAGATATTGTACAGGGGATAGAAAAATGAGTGTAAATTGAGATAAGATTACCTTTCACTGCGTTCTAATTTTGATAGCAGCCGCATAGCTTTCGCTCTGGAATTTCACTGCCTGACGGGCTAGACAAGTCTAATCATGTTGCTGCAGTATAGCTCGCTATTTTGCGGCGTGTTTGAGTATTCCATACAGTTAAAAATGGTTCGGTAATCTTCTTCCAGTCTTCAACTCAGACCCAATTAGCTGGAAAGTGAGGTTTCCCCATTCATTTCTCTGTCTCCGTCGGTCTTGGCGTCACTTCAAAATTATGGGTCAACTACAACTCAGAGTTCATGTGGAAGTCAATTTTGCAAAGAGTGCTTTCGATGCCATCAGGAAATTACAAAATCTCGGGTCAAATGCTGCAATATACATGATTTTGAAGCTCTCAAAGTTCAAGTGTTCTACCATCGGAATATTTGCTACTCCCAACCCTATATTTTATGTTAATATTGGAATACAATCATTATGGCACAGAAACGGTGAGGCATCCACGCAAGTCGGATGATAACACGCAGATTGATCTCGCTTCGGTACGCTCAGTATTACATAACTAAGCATATAGCCTAGCTTAGCAAAAGTTCTACTGGCCTGACGTGAGGCTTAGTTGATAAGCGAGGCAATACCACACCTCATTCTTCGTTGCTGCCTACAGGCAATTTTTACAGCAACCCAACTCTCACAATCATTGACCCCTTGAACCCGAAACCATGATGATAAATATCAAGTCGTTGCCAAATGAGGTTCTCTGTAGTATCGTTATGGAAGTCAAGCTTAGCTCCAGTAGCAACTCGGCACTTCTACCATGCCTGCGTGTTTCTCACCGGTGGAGGGAAGCAACATTGCCTCACTTATACCGTCATCTCGTCCTGACAAACTTGAATGTCAGATCATTTACCGCAAAGTTCAACAGGTCCCACGCCCTGCTGGTTTCGTCTTTGACATTCAGAATCGTACCTGTCGAATTGGCAGCCCAGGATGAAGCCAACGAAATCGCGGATTTAAGGCAAAATCTAAGTCGACTCCGTTTTATCATTAAAACTCTACTCAAGCTACGCACTTTCTCGATCATTGTCCCACCTGTCCGAGGGCCTCCGCCGGAATGGCGTCCGCGTCATCCCCCGGGTCCTCCCCCGCCGCCTCCTTTTGGTATGCCTCCACCACCGCCTCCTCCTGGTGCGCATCCTCCACCGCCGCCTCCTCCTGGTGCGCCTCCTCCACCATGGCCACCGACAAGTGTCTATATATTCTCTCTCTCTCGTAGCATGTTGAGTTCTTTGGTTAACGCGCTGCCCGAGAGTTGCGTTAACCTAGAGATTGACGTTGCTAGTTTCCACTCTGGTCCAGGGAATCATGTCTGCGAAACCCTTCATCGCGTGTTACCCCGTATGCACCACGTTCGGCTTCACATGGCCCCGATATGCTCTAGACTCTTTGGAACGGGTCAGCGATTGGAGATCCCGAACGAGAATCACAGGCATCCATTCCAGCCAATACCTCTTCCCAATATAAAAACTCTTTTGGTCAATTGTGTTTCACTCTATAGTGCTGAAATTTTCGACAATTGTTCAAAGGGTGGAGGGGGAGTACGCGCCACTTCATCTGCATTATACACATCATCCTTTCAGTCAGTCACACAAGCACTGCAACTGCTGACACGGAAAGAAGGATCTTATGTACCATCTGCCAAGTTGTGTATTGTGGGGAGTGTTCCGGAGAACGTGCATACATTTAGACATGTCGGCTCTACATTCATTCGCTCGGACATGGCAAATTGTACTGCCTGGGCTCTGCCGATCTGGAATATTGACTCAAAATCCTTCTTGCTTCGCACAAGCGACGGTCGTGAGTTGATATCAACTTTGCCGACTCTGCAAAAAGTCGCTGAGGGAGAGACGTGGAAGAATATCGTTGGCGGAGGCAGGCTACCCACAGAACTGCTTGCAGAGGAAGGGCAGTCCGTTCTTTCGGCCCCCTTGAGAGAAGCTAAATTGCCAATTATGGACTCAGATGGATGGAGACTCGAAAATCCCCTAATCTCATGTAGTCTTTGGAAAAATGAGAAGCAGGCTGGGAAAAGGCTATTAGATCCAGAGAAAAGAGTCGGTTCCGAAGCCTTTCTTGATATGCGGCCCTTGTTTGAAAAGGCACCTTCACATTAGGCTGTTTATTGATTATTTTTTCAATAATATTAGGTACTGCGGTTTATATGTAGATTGATCTGGACGTAAGAATGACTTGTTCCCCGACCAAGAAATTCAACGAGTTTGATGAGCGACTGCAACGGGGTTGTCGCGGGGCTGGTATTCACGACTTCATGGCCTCGTTGCCGGATGGGTACTCTACAGCGGTTGGTGCTCAGGGTGTGGCATTGTCGGGAGTGAGTCTCTCCGATGTTGCTTGTGATCGTATTTAACCAGAGTTATAGGGCCAGAAACAGAGGATTTCAATCGCCAGGGCATTGATACGTAATCCGCGACTGCTCTTGATGGATGAAACAACATCAAGTCCAGACTCCGAGACCGAGAGGGAGGTGATGTCCGTTTTCGAGGGGCAGTGGGGAAGAGGAATCACGCGGATCGTGGTTATACACCGGCCCTCGACGACGCAGAATGCTGATGTGATAATCGTGATGGGCGGTGGGAATGTTGTTGAGAAGGGGACTCATGGGGAGTTGTTGAGGTATCGAGAAGTGTATTGGCAGATGTGTCAGAGTCAGGCTCTTGATAGCTGAATAGATTGCATAGCGTTGAACAGGAATCCATTGTCTCTTTGAACCCAAAATATTCAACCACCTTTTGCATGAGGTTGCCGGAAGGTGTTATTGCGCATCATAGCCCGGCAGTCAAGTCTATCCCATCGATCCATCTCACATAAACCGAATGGAAAAGCCTTCCACATCGGGGCTATATGTTCGCTTGATGAGGCATTAAGCATGTATTCGAACACTTTCACCTGCGTTATTTTTACGTTATCTTACTCGTTATATATAAAACCTGGTAAAATAAAGATCATGTAGGATACAGAAATGAAAAACAGACGCAGAATGATGTCAGAAGCTTTTTAAAGTTCTTCAGTACCGAACGCTGAAAATTCGGCAAGATATTGATGGCTAAGCCGGGGCTGTTCTGCATCTTGGCGCAGTGCATCGATGCCCAATTACAATCGTGCCTTAGTGTACAGCCTCTTGTGCAACATATTTTGAGGTCCTAGAGAAAGCCGATAAGGCAGAGGCAACCGTCCTCGAATTGACTTGTTGGCAGTCTGTCAACAGATTCAAAAACGAAACTGGGATTTCAGCTCTTTCCGACCTCTTGTTCATCAAATATCAGCATTTTGAAGCTGAAGATGGCACTCTCCGATATATATCAGCCACTTCGGTACCACCAGGGGCGCTCCACCGAGATCCGTATTTTGACTCTGTAACCTGGCGCTCCTGGGTCAACGATCGAGTGCGATCTTTCTGTCATATCGTTTCAGAATGGGGGAGTCTTCGTCACGGACGTTGTGACTAGACAACTTCGCATTTTCAAAGCCCTCTCGTACGAGGGGGGAAGTCCAGGAGAAGAGAAACGGATTATGCTCTCTGGTCAAGCATTTCCTGTCCGGCGAAATTTGTTCGATGCCTTGACTCACCTGAGATCTTCCGAGACACTAAGATACATGTCGGTGGACGCCATCTTATAAATCAAAACGACATCGAGGAGCGAAATCGACAAGTTGCAATAATGGGAGATATATACAAATCTGCGCACGTGATAGTGTGGCTCGGAGCGTTTGGAGACCAATTTTTATCGACTTTTGAGTTCCTTCACACTCTCACGATGGAGTACGAGAGGGGGGGCTCGATGCGTCTTCATCATGTGATCCCGTCGTCACCCAAGAGCATTTCCACTCGATCTTGCCTGAATACAACGAACCGAAAAACTGGTGTGATGTTGCTGCCCTGCTGCAACTGAAGTATTGGACGCGGATCTGGATTACCCAAGAAATTTTGTTCGCAGAGGAGATCACTGGACGGTCAAAGGTTCCACGATGCTGTGAAACATGCTTGGGACACCCCTGGGATTGTCAAACACGCTGAACTTGCAAAAAATATCGAGCCCTCTATAGCATCCGCTGATATCAGTTTATGTGAAGATAGAATCCAAGATAGTCTAGGTTGGCGCATAATGGCTCGAAGATCAGATCCAGAGAATCCATTCTCCCAGTGCCATCTGCACGAGCTGCTATAGATGACACGGGGAACCAAGTCAACAGATCCACGAGACAGAGTGTACGCCATCTTGGGGCTGGCTGATGCCGATAATGTACGACACAACATCCAGATTGACTACTCGAGAAGCATTTTCAAGATCAAAATGGACGATCACAGTAAACCAGGGACACGCAAGCGAGAAGTGGCAGATATTTGCTGAAGTGTGGGCAAAATGTTTGCAGATTGTGAGGATCAAGACGATTAGGAATCTGCGTGTGATTATGTTGCATAGCGTTAAGCAGTTACACAGTGTATATTTAGGGAAAAAGAAAAAAGCATTCTACACGGTTCTATCGGAAGGTGGTCATCCTCGTAGCACTCGCAAGCTTCATCTTTAGCCAGTGGAGTCAAACCTCCAAGAGCAAGTCACTGGACCTCATCCTCTTCCGCAGCAGCTCCAATGCAGGCAGGAGGGTCATCGGGAACCGCAAACACGGTGCTGATCGGGATGGGAAAGAAAACCGAAAAGACAACGAATGAGAATGTTGGATTGAGGCACTAGTCAACAAGAAAGTCGAGAGTGATACCTACACCATCGCAAGCAAGCCAAAAAAATATACGGGCAGGTCCTCAATTAACTATCAGCAAGCACTCTCCACCACACACACAACTACAGCCATTTCAAAGAATCTCAAGCAAGCTGTATTCATTCACCATCAATCCATCCGTGCTTACAAGACCCCCTCCCAATTTATTTTTCTGCTACTCTCCTCCTTACATCCACCACCAACAAAGGCAAGTCCAAGTCCAATTCAACAATCTGCGCATAAATCTGCGTTGCGTCTCTTTCTCTCCTCCACAGCACATGCACATGTCGGGCATGCTTTGTGTCGACCTTAGACAGGTGAACATGGCATAGCACAGCCTCAGACATTGGGCAATCGCGGGCGTTTTGGTGCGTTTTGGTGCGTTTCATCAGCGGCTGGTGTCTGTAAGATCTGTATGGCGAGTGATATCTCAGATGCAGGCTAGGGTCCTCGATCATTTCTCCAGTCGATCAGTCGTAGCCACCGCCAACCTGGCTTGCAAACGCGGTAGAGACACTCTTTTCGTCGTCGTCCAGACGGCGACCACCCAGCAATGAGCTGGATCCGAAGACGCTTCCCGCATCACCGGTCTTGTAGTCCGCCATACGGCCTCCAGACTCGACATATCGCTTGAGACGATCCGATTGCGACAAGCTGGTCTGTTTCTGAGCATCTCCCAGTCCGGCTCCCAGGCTGACACCGCCTTGACCAGGCATCACGCTGCTAGTAGCATCAGTGAGTTCGCTGGCAGCAACTGATTCACCAGCCACGCTTTCAGCGCCACGGCCTCGAGCCTTTTGGCCGTTGGTGCGGGAGCGGGGATCCAGACCAGGCCAGGTGTCGCCGACTCCAGTGAAGTTGGAGAACATCTGGGGATAAGCTGAGCCGCCAATACCAGCGCCGCCGAGGGCAGAAGAGTGAACAGATGAGACGTCGTCGGGGATGTAGCTCATCATGCTGCCAGCGTCGAATTCCTGGTTGCTCTTGCCGTTGGTTCCAGAACGTCCGTTGAAGTGGGTTGAGTGGGCCATTTGGTAACGCTGTGGTCCACGGTAAGTTGTCTTGGGACGGCTGAATTGCAAAAGGGAGGTTTGCAAGTTTGAGAGTGGGCCTTCGACGAGACAGTTGCGCTCCTTGAAGTGCAGCAGGAGGTAGTGCCAAAGTGGGTGCTTGGACAAGACCTTGGGATTTCCAAGAACGACGAGACCGTATTTGGCACGAGTCAGAGCGACATTGAGACGTCTAGGATCGCTCAAGAAACCAATACCTTGGTGATCGTTGGATCGGACACAGGACAAGACGATGAAGTCCTTTTCTCTGCCTTGGAAGGCATCAACTGAAGCGACTTCAATCTCTTTGTAGCTTTCCTTCTTGAACGTGCCAGTGTTCTGCATAGAGCTGACAACGAAAGATCGTTGACCCTCATAAGGAGTGATTACACCGATATCCTGGGGCTGAACACCAGCCTTGAAGAATCGAGTCACAATCTTCTCGACGTTGGATGCCTCCGTTCGATTGAGATAAGAAGTACCAGATGCCGAGATTTCTTCATTGCCAAGATTAGACCAGAACATCATGGGAGTATCTCCAACTGGCCATGGGAAATCGACATCACGTCGAAGTCGCTGCTGCATGGTAACACCGTTCTGGAGAGAGCCTTCGTAGAACATGTTGGATGGGAACTCGGAAAGACAAGGGTGCATACGATATTGAACGTTGAGTCGAATGGGAGCAAGACCAAGGATGACCAGACGTTCGAAAAGCGATTGATTGAGACCAGCCTTGGCAGCCTTCTTGTTCATGATGACTGGTCCTAATTGTTGATGATCTCCAACCAATACGACTTGCTTGCATCCGAGAACCAAGGGAATCATGCATTCGGGCTCGGCAGATTGAGTAGACTCATCGATGAGGACGGTTCGAAATTTCATCTTGGCAAGACGAGGATCACCAGCACCAACGCAGGTACAGCAGATGACATCAGCATTGCTGAGAATCTCGCGCTCTGCAGCCCGAGTAAGCGTCTTAAACTTTTTCTCATCTTGGCTGGACAGTTCGCCGAGTTCGCTCTTGAGCTGAGAGAGCTTGGTCAATTCGAGGTTGCTATCGTTCATGCGAACTTGCTCGTGAAGAGACAGGAAGCCGACTGAGGACTCAACGTCCTCACGAGACTTGGCGGTGAGACGGACAACCTTCAAGCCAGTTCGGTGGATACGCTCGCAGAGTTGGTCAACCGCAACGTTAGAGGGCGCACAAACCAATACTTGACCACCGTTGACCTTAGCAAGATGGTAGATGATTGTGGCAGAAGTGACGGTCTTTCCTGTTCCTGGTGGCCCTTGGATCAAACTCAGAGGTTTTTGGATAACGCTCTTGACGGCATTGATTTGGCTGCTGTTGAGTTCTGGCAGACCTGGAACGCTAAACTTCTTTGGTAGCTGAATCTTCATGGGAGCTGCAGCAACCTCGTGACCGAGAAGCTTGTGGAAAATGTAACCAGACACGCTCATTTCGTCAACCGCAAAAGTCTTCATGGCAAACTGCATGCGGTCGTAGGAGGTAGCCTTCCAGACGTAGTCGGCAGAGAAATTGTGGGTGCATTCGGTAGGAACCGACTTATCGTTGCCAACTTTTCGCAATTCGATGGTGACCTCGTCAGACTGGTTGTTGGGGATCTTGATGACATATCCAACGCCCTCCCAGACTGGTCGTAGCTCTCCCTTGTACTTCAGGCGCATTTCGTCTCCAACGGCCAACTTGACATCTCCCAGCTCGATTTTGGGAAGAACGAAGCTTGCAAGATGCTTGTTGTTGAGACCATAGTCCCATCGAATGACCAACCCATCCTCAGACTGGGCTTCCTTGAGCTTGCGATCGTAGTCTGCCTCGATTTTGACGAGGGGGCCGAAAACATTCTGGTATTGGTACGCGTCGTCGTATTTCAAGAGAACAGGAGCTGGCTCGTCATCGATTCCAGCAGCCTTCTCCAAATCAGCAATAGTTGCGCTGGCATTGTCCTTCCACATCTCCTCCAACTTTGCAATCATTGGTGGGGTCAAGTGTCGCGCGCGAAGCTGCTCGGCATCGGTAGGTACGGATACAAGCCAGGGCAAGAACGATCGGTCTTCGATAAGTGGTTGCCATCTTGAAATATCCCAACTCATATCCTTTGAGGACGGCGTCGAGGCGCAAGGTTGGCGGCAGAGGAGGACAACGACCGTGTCGGACTTTGCAGGGATGAAGCCAAGTAGAAACACATTCTTTGTACCACAGTTGTAGCATTCGAGGACGGTGTCACCGAGTGTAGACAGCGGGTGAAGCTGGACTTCCTTGTGTCGCGCGCGGACAAGATGATTGACGATGTGGGAAGAGGTGGCGTTTCCTCGAGCGCTGCAGAACCATTTGCTGCATCCTAGACATTTGACGACGCAGCTGGGGGAATGAATTCCACAGTAGCTAGACGAATTAGCATATTCCAAATATCTTAGAAAGGTACCTACGCGCAAGCATGAGCGGGGAGTTCCTTCTCGTCTTCCACTCCCCTGAGTCCCAATGTCTTCATGCCCTCGACAGGCATACTGGCCAGACTCTCCGCATCGTCATCGTCAAAGACCTCCGTCTCATTGTCATCGTCGTCATTCCTCCGCCTGCTGGGTCCTAGACCTCCACGTCCGCCATATTGTCCGTAGAGAAGGCTCTCGTCCGGGTCGATATTGGAAAGGTCGTCGGCGCCCGCGTTGATGGCCGCAGCAGAGTCGGAAATGAGGTGGTTCCCAAGATGGGTGAAAGCCCCTTCCATTGTAGGTGATTATGGCTTCTGGGACAGAATGTAATTAGTAAAATAGGAATGAAGGAGGAGGCTCGAATGCAAGCTCCCGTCGAGTGTACACGTTGCCGGCGGTGGAGGCGGCGCTGGAATGGGGCGACGGGTGCTCACATTTGGTATTGAATTTCTGAAGCAGCAGCAGCCTTGTGTGGCGCAGAGGGAGAGAATTTGTCACAAACGCGCAGGTCGCCCTCAAGTCATCCTCGATGCGCATAAGGTGCTGGCAAGTATGAAGCTCTTGCGCAGACAGATCTTGGTGGTGTAGAAAGGACGAGGCTAGATCGTGGTGGAGGAAGAATTTGTTGTGGACGTTTGAATGTGGGATGAAGGTGCACTTGCAACTGCGGTGTCCTGGGTCCTGGTCCTGCCCTGCCACCACGGAATTTAGCGCGGGCCGAAGAACCTTGTCAGAAATTTATATTTTCAACAGCACAAGCTTCAACTTTTTGCTTTGCGCCGACAACTGTAGCAAATATGAATGTACGTATCTTCTTTTCTTCGCGATTGTATCATGATACGAATATCACGGGGATATTCTTGGAGATGTTTCCCTTCAGCAGCTCCTCCGATGCAGCTACTCTCGTACAAACATTACATCACTAACCTCATCCCAGCGCAAACAAGCCCGCCAACGGAAAGACTACCTCTACCGACGAGCTCTGACACTTCGCGATGCCGAGATCGCAGAGAAGAGAGCAAAGCTACGAGCTTCGTTAGCCTCGGGAAAGCCCCTAGATCCTGCGATCGCAAACGACAAGAAGCTGCGCGAGGATTACAAGTACGATGAATCGAAACCAGACTTGACGGCACAGGAAGAGCTTGATTTGGATGATGAATACTCCCAGCTATCGGGAATTGTCGACCCACGAGTGCTGGTAACGACTTCAAGAGACCCTTCAACCCGACTCTCCTCCTTTGCGAAAGAAGTGCGATTACTGCTGCCAACATCGATACGACTGAATCGAGGAAACCTGATCCTGCCCAACCTCGTACAATCCGCGCAGGCATCTGGACTTTCAGATATTGTCCTGCTCCACGAGCATCGAGGTATGCCGACAGCTCTGACGCTTTCGCATTTCCCCCATGGTCCAACAGTCTCCTTCTCCCTACACAATGTCGTCTTGCGCCACGATATACCAAATAGCTCCAGAGGCACCGTTTCCGAATCATACCCTCACCTGATATTCGAAGGCTTCACGTCGCGACTAGGACTGCGAATCGTAAAGATACTGAAGCACATCTTCCCTCCAAGAGAAGCCATCACGAACAAGACCAAGCTCGGCAGCAGAGTAGTTACATTCAAGAACATCGAAGACAGCATCGAAGTACGGCATCATGTCTTTGTCAAGACGAGCTACCAGAGTGTGGAGTTGGCCGAGGTCGGTCCGAGGATGACGATGAGATGTTTCGAGATCCGTGGAGGAACGTTGGAGAATAAGGACGGCGATGTGGAATGGCGATTGAATCAGTATACCAGAACAAGCAGGAAGAAGGATTATTTGTGAAAGGGAAAAAGTTATTGCTGTTTAGCGTGGCGTTTGGGAATAGATGGATATCAATGAGATTACCAGCCTCGCAGAATTGCTACGAGCTGCATCCAGCCTTCGACAGTTTCTTTGACGAAGGGGATAACGTAGATTGTGATGAGGTTTCTCTGGGCTTCTTCGAGCATGGGGGAGATGGAGAGGATGGCGAGGGCATCCATCATGGAAGGGGTAGAGTTCAATGAGCAGTTTCTGTCCGCCTCTCACTTCTTTTACTGTCCAGAGTTCCTTCATCTTCTAGATTTAGAGAATATGCAGGAGGAGATGTGAGTCTCAAAGTCACATATTCTAGGGCTGTTTCCCTTTCTTTGGTGATTGCACCTATGCAGGTGTTTTTCCTGAGCCCCACTTGACTTCAAACACGAGAGCAGTCTTTGCAATGACTTCAATCGTCTGCGATTAGAAGAGCTTTCTTGCGTAAAACCTATTAAGAAAGCATATCAATCCCCAATGCCAGTTTTTTGAACCTCTGTTGGATTTTTGGTACTCCCCCTACTCCTCCCAAGCCGGTAAAATGCATCTATTCCTGTGATCAATCAAAACTCTGTCCAACACCAACGTATATCAGGAGAATGATAACTGTTGCACAACATCTGCCCTGCATTTAATATTAATCTGCCTCGAAGGTTTTGAAACCTTCTCATCTGTATTATATACAAAGACCATCTTTTTTATTTCTATTCTATTTAAATATTTCCTTCCCCACGTGATATAATCCCCCCACGCTGTGCCAAGAATCCCAGGGTCCAACTCGTCGGCGCGCATGAGCAGTTCGCAGGGAAATCTCCATATTCTCTCCATATTATTGGTTCCAGCAAACACAGAAATCCGCAAAATCCCACTCCTGACCTTCTCACTCTGCACAACGAGAGAAACCATAGTCAGCCTCCAGCCTCGTACCTCGCTCGTGGCCCGATCATTCAATCCGACACCGTCGCCTTAATATATTCCTTCCTCTTCCTCCCCCCTTTCCTCCTTTTCCTCCTATATGTCTCACAGACATCACCCAACCCCCAACGGCAACGGAAATGCACACATAGGCATAAACCTCACCTCGCGCCCCTCCTCCCGCACCGCCTCTCGAACACCACCTCCCTCGACAAAACTCGCAGAGCCCGACGAATTCAGCGATTGGGACTCCAACGACGACGACGACGAGATGGATGACCGGCGACCGCCCTTACACCGGCCTACGGACGGGCGATCCCATCAACCGCTGCTACACAAAGATGACAATGATGAAGGGGGAGGAGAACGGGGACGCAGCGCAGAGGAAACTCGGCCGCCGCTGTTTACGAGACGGAGCACGATGCGGAGTCGGAGTCCGGATACGCAGGCCAAGCTGGCGACGAGGAAGAAGTATACGTACGCGGCGTTCTTTTTGGGGTTGAGCTTGGTTAGTTTTGTGATTCAGACGGAGACGGCGGTGTATATTCAGCATGAGTTGGGGTGGAATAAGGCGTATTGTATGCTGTATGTCTTCCTTTCCTCTCCCTTTTTTCGACTGGCTAGATAGAAAACGCATGCTAATAGTATACAAACAGATACCTAACCCACGGCTCCTGGTCCCTCCTCTGGCCCTTCCAACTCCTCATCCTCCGCCTACAAAAATGGTCCACTCCCTGGCCCGTCTTCTGGCGCCGACACGTCTACCTCGTGCGCTCCACCGCGCAAATGGTCGAATTACAAGAACTCGAAGTGCCCCGCGGTCAACGGAGTCCCATCCCATATATGCTGCGCATGACGGCGTTTGTTACGTCTGCTTTGACGGTTGCGGGCGGTAGTTGGTACGTGGCCGTCAACCTAACCAGCCCATCCGATTTAACAGCAATCTACAACTGCTCCGCCTTCTTCGCCTACGCCTTCAGCGTGCCGATCCTAAAAGAGAAACTCCGCTGGGATAAATCCTTCGCCGTTCTCGTCGCCATAATAGGCGTTCTAATCGTCGCCTACGGGGACAGCGTGCCCGTAATCCACGGGGGGAAATCCGGCGGGAGTGTTGGCGGCGGCGAGGAAAAAGAAGCCAGTAACCGCGTGGCGGGGAATTTGATCATTGGTGTGGGCAGCGTGTTGTATGGCTTTTACGAGGTTCTTTATAAACGACTGGCTTGTCCACCCGAAGGCACGAGTCCGGGCCGCGGAATGGTATTCGCGAATACATTCGGCTCGCTCATTGGCTCTTTCACACTCCTCGTTCTCTGGTTCCCCCTGCCCATCCTGCACATCACCGGGATCGAAATCTTCGAATTACCCACGGGGTATACTGCCTGGTTACTCCTCGTCTCCGTTCTCGCCAACGCTACGTTTTCCGGGAGTTTTCTGGTCCTGATTTCACTTACTAGCCCCGTGCTTTCCAGCGTCGCTGCTCTCTTAACAATATTCCTGGTAGCGATCGTGGATTGGCTGTGGACGGGCGTGCCGTTGAGTGGGGCTGCTATTGTGGGGGGTCTGCTGATTATAACGGCATTTTTGCTGTTGAGTTGGAGTACGTATCGGGAGATGAGCGAGGAGAGGAGGAGGAAGAGAGTGGATTTGAGTGAGAGTGATAGTGAGATGGGTGATTGAATTTGGGGTTTGAGATTTGGGTTTTGATACCTGCATTGCATGGGCGTTCGGAATGTGCATTTAGAGGGTTGGATTTGGCATGGTATGGCTTGTTATATTATGGGTGGTAAGACTCAATGAAGACTTGTTTGCCTGTTTACTTGCTTGATTGATTCATGTTCTCTTTCTCTTTTGTTATTTTGCATGTCTCTATCTGCTAAGTGTTTTCCTAGGGTAGTTCCTCTTCTCTTGATTCGTTTTTGAACGATAAACGCAAAGTTTTTCCTTGCGGATGAATGGATGGGCTTATCTTATTTTACCTCCTGCTCTTCAACTCCAAACCCTCCATCCCTCACACTCACACTTAGCTTCTATTATTTACATACCTTCGGGGATAATAATGGCATTATGCTATATTTGCCTTTACCTTTGTTTTCTTCTACTTTCTTCTCTCACTTCGTTTTTATATAAAAAGCCATTGATTAGAGGCGGACGTATACTACGAATACCCAAAACCCCGGGACAGGACTCGGATGGAGTGGATGATATTCTCAGATTGTGGTTACGTCTGTAAATTTCGTTGGTGCGTGGGTTGGAATTGGAGGTTTCGGACTGCGGGAGTATACGGATTGTTGTAGTTATTGGATGTGTAGATTCTGGGATGGCGTTCAAGTCCACTGTTGAGGGGGTAGATGGGTGGATGGTTTTTGTAGGGTTTATTAGGGGATTCTGATTGTGGTTTGTAGCTCAAGTTGACCAACAAGTCAACAGGCGTCATTCCACCCACAAACATCGTCGAAATGGGCTCCAGTGTCACCGCTTCCAAGAGCCGATGTAAAATATGTCGAAAGGAACAATTGGCAGCTCGTTGATACCGAGGACGGCTGATCGTAGGGGTGTTTTGTTGGTGTGGCGGTGGTATACGTATAAGTCTTGCTGGTTGTTGGGGTTTGGAAAGTTTGTGATGGGGGTTGGGAGTTGGTGGGATGGTGGAATGGAAGAAGGGGGTGAGAAGATATTATTGCTGTGGGGTGTTGATGTGGGATTTGTGATTCAGATTATTGCGAGGGTACTGGATTTGAGATTTGGATTGTTATTCAAGATTTTGGGGAGTTCAGGGCAGGAGGCAGGAGTCTGTTGGGGTCAAGTGGCCTTCATTCTCCTTGCGGTCAATTCGATGTGTTTTCCACGTCGGAGCTAGCAGGCTCTTGCTGATTCCTGCACCCTATCCATATCTCAGCCTCTACCCTGATTCCTGGATAGCTTCCCGAATCAAAAGCTGCATTTGTGTGATTCTGTTTATGAGTTGTTGGTTTGTCTGTCGAGCAGCTGCTGTAAAGTTGTCAGTGTCCATGTACACGTTTTCGATTGCGAGATACTTACCATTATTGTGGCTTCTATTGTTTTCATCATCTGGCGGCAGAGATTCTACTGCTTCCAGAGCCTCCAATGAATGCGAGGTCATTGCGTGCAGGTTCTGCGTTGGAGCCTCGAGAAATGTTGGAGCTGCGAGCAACCCCCCCCCCTGATGCCGGTTTCGGTACCGATCACTGCATCCCAATCGAAGTCTCCTGGTGCCTCAATTATATAAAAGCAGATGGATCTTTGGAAATCTAAAGAGCGTTCGGACCCTTGTGCCCGAATTCGTGACGTAAGAAGAGTAATTCTGAAACTGATCTTCATTTGCTCCCCATTCGGTGTGATGAAGAGTAGAGTTTCTTTTAAGGGAGAGACGAGTGTCGATAAGCCCAAGTTTTCGACAGCAGATTGATAGATGAAATTTTTGAGAGACCCTGTGTCTATTATGGCCGAAATGGAGAGTTCAACTACGCCCCGAGGAGCGCAAGTGTTATCATCGAAGTCGAGCCACGGGGCATAGAAAATGAGCGAGATCATTCCGAAGGGGTCAATATCAGCATCAGAAGGATCTGAGACTTCAGGTTCATCTTCTAATTCCTGAAAAGTTCCTCCATCTTCGTCGACCAAATCCACATCAGGCGAGCCCAAAGGTTGGAGAATGATCGGATTATGATGTCCCATAATTGGAATATATTGTGGCGACTGATCGTCCAAGATTGGATCATGGTGCATAAGATTTGCAAGCTCACTAACGAGTATCCCCTTTGGGCGAGAAACGCAGTCTTCAAGGTGCTTTATGAGCGCAGTTGTGAACAGGGACCCCTGGGCATTGATTCCGGCAGTGACTTCCCTGCTGACTGCCGCGAGAACTTCCATAGCTTTAAGCTGCTCCGATTTGATGGTTCTGGCCGCGTAACAACAATCCATTAGAAGAAGGATATCGATACCTTCGGCTTCTTCCAATTGTCGCTGGACTTCCGAAAATGTGACTGCCTTCTGCTTTGGCATCCCTCTTGATATATGTCAGTATTGATCAGTCATTTCAATAGCAACACTTACCCAGCGATCATCAAACCCCTTGTCTTGGGATTTATGCCCCCATGACCATTGTAGTACACTATCATAAGCTTATCCCGCTTCGCATCAACCTTCTTGAAATCAAGAATGGCTTGCTGAATGTAAAGCTTAAGCTCATCTGCGGCAAGCTTTGATGGGATTTGATAGATGTCTTGGGGTTCCCCAGCATTGAAACCGTAAAGGTCTCGAAACACCCGCTGAAGTTCGATTGTCTCATCTCTCACTTTTGAATTCAGGTTGCACTCTTTCCAGTTGAGGAATAAGACTTTGACATTGCTGTATATCCTGCGTCTCTGGTGCCCAAGAAGCTTTTTCACATCGTTGTCCAGCTCATCAAGAAGCTGCTGTAGTTCGAAAGTTGACGTGGAGGCGTTAGGCTGCTGCTGTGAGGCTGTGACGGCACCTGGACGAAGCTGACCACAAGTTGGGCAATGCGACGCTAGGCTACGATTGTTTTGATCCATCTGAAGCAAGTGCGTTTGAAAACGAGGGATTTAGACTACAGCTTCTAAGTATAGAGCACGAAGTTGACCTTAGATCTGCCGTGTCGATGTCGGACAGAAGGTTGCAGGCAGCGGCGGCAAAAGATTGCAAGCCACATGCAAGTCGTCCAATCTGGCCGCAGCACAGCCACTCTATACACCTTCGCTACTTGCATATGGGCGTATTTACTACAACTACTTGCGAAAAAGAATTCGTAGCCATACCAGTCGGCTCTAGTGAAGTTAAGTATTGCTCAACGAGTAGAATATATCTGATGTCAGAAATTCTACTAATTTAAAGTACAGAATGGACCAGGAGCCAACTTGATAGATGACTAGCCCCGTTTTATATACTGAATTCAATCGCCCACGCCGTGGTATTATCCGTCTGGGAGACCGGAATAACCACACTATCACCACTATAAGAAGAGCTTGTCGTTCCACGGAACGTAGGCTGCCCCTGAACAGCAAACTGATTCGTCCCCTCAAAGCTCCACTTATCAATTTTCAGCGTCCCAGAGGTAGGCAAGCCCACAGAACTCAGCTTGTTTACTTGAATATTATAAGAGCCAGTGTGGATCTTTGCCCCAGCTAGCAATCTGACACGATCACCAACGGTTCCATAGACATCAAACCAATTATCGCTGGATCCTGTAGTCTTCACTCGGTGTCCAGTCATGTTTTGCGCATAGTATTTATAGACCCAGTACCCTGGTGCTCCTGCGTAGTCTATAGCGCCGTAGTCTCTTGGGTTTGCTTTCTTGGTGAGAAGATTGGCGAATAAATCATGCAAAGTCGTGCCTCCCTGCCAATTCCCAAGCAGACCCGAGAAATCCATTCTCTCGAGGCGACTGATCCACCATGCGTAGCCTGAAGGGAACATCTCGGAGTATTCGGCATACTCGTTGATGCAGGTTTCACGGTTGGGGATGCCGTATTGCTTTAGGAGGGCACCTAGGGATGAATTCGTGTATTGAGGATCATTGTCGACTGCTGTGAGAGAACCTTCAAGGTGATAGGACCACTGATCGGGGATGGTACCGGCTTTGGCGATTTGTTGAAGCCAGTTTGTCCACCACGCGTTGTTTGACATGGGGCGGTAGGCAAGACTTGGGCCGCTGATCTTGACATTGTTGAAACGTGAATCGGCTCTGGATTCTGTGTTAGTGTAGGACAGAGGACCAATAGAAACCCAATTTGATATAAAGATAACTAATTGAACGTGTCGCAGGGGGTCAACTAACCGAATTGCCTTATGAGTCCTAATGTAAAGATCAATCCATTGCTGCTGACCCCCCTTCCCCTTCCTATTGACTCCACATTAGCTCTGCATTCATTATTTCAAAATAACAACTCATCCTCACCAAAAGATATTAATATCCGGCTCATTCCAAATATCCCAGACTAACGCATCAATGGCATTATTAGCAACTAGATCATTCATAAACTGTTTGAGAAACGCGTCGTAGTCCTTCCAATCTCCATTATCGCCGGGCCAATGTGATGATGAATTGGTATTGTCCGTTCCCCAGACATCATGGGGGTAAAGTATAGTAGTGGCGTTGTGCTTGCGGAACGTTTTGTAGTTAGAGAGTACGGATGCTAGACGGCCCTGGTAGTCTTTAGTTCCCCAGACCCAGCCTCTGTTTGGAGCGCCCATTTGAGCACCGCCTGTTCGGCCATAGTTAAAATCGATATCTGTGTACCTGAGAAGTATTAGTCTTATGTATAGTTCGATGAGCAGTGGGGTTTACCAATGATCTTGTACTTGGTCTTTGTCTGGGACGCCGTATATGAAGCCGGACGCGAGATGTTGGGGAGTTCCTCGTGAGACCGAAAGATCAACTGAGGCTGTGACAGAATCCCGAGTGTCAAGGGGATTCGCTGTCGTGTAGGCTACACCTACGAGTAGAGGGATTGGCCAGCGCATTCTCAAAGGTAGATCGGTGGTTAAAATCACATGGACTCATTTAAAGAGCATCGTTGTATGTTTGTCTTATTCTTGCGGACTTTATAACAAATTTCCAAAAAAAAAAACGTCATTAGGCGACTTATGTATATTACCCTCCCGAAGGGCTAGTAAATTATCATTTTTCTCGCGGATGTTTTTGTACTTGGTGGAAATCACTAGTATGGTCTACTTCTGGCTACACTTACCCCTCCAAGGCAAGTCCTCCAACCCCACCGGAGGTATCCCACCGGAACAAAACCTTGAACTTCCCTCCACGCCAGCGCATCCCCCACCGCTCCCCCATCAAGATAGCCCATAATCCAAAAACAGACCAAACTCATCTAAGATACCAAACCCTCTCCGGAGAGAGCGGAACATTTCGATCCGAATAGAGGGGTCAACGACCCCTCAATGTCTCAGCAAATTCGGCACTTACCTAGCTCCAATTTAGATCGGTACCTTGCATGCCGAACAACGGCTGTTGCGATTCGTCCGCGTGTCGACTTTGATAACAGTTTTATCCTGCTAAGGCTACCAACTTTGAAAAAAATATCCCTGGTTTCCGTAAGACTTAACCACCAATTTCATACGAAAATAATGAATTCCTCTGTCAAACACCTACACTTCGTGTTATCGCCCAATTTCAATATTACGAGCAATTACTACGATTCGAATCATTGGCATTCTGAGATTAACAACTAGATCTATTGAACCATGTGTCGTTCGAGTCAGACAGCAGACTGCTAGATCGTGATCGGCATATAGATGAAGATACTCGTCAAGTTGCAATTCCCCACACCCGAGGGACGGAGCAATATATAATTTGACGTGGAAAGCTTCACAGTCACTACACTTTCTCCAAAGGACAACCAAGAGGCGCGGCATTAGAAATGAGACGATGGTAGCAGCGAATATTCCAAAGAAGCGGTGGGAGAAATCAAGGAAATATCAGCTAGAAGAGGCCATTCATCGACGAAATCAATTTTTAAACAAATTTCTAGGGCAGGTACAGATCAGATATTGACTTTATGGCTCGTCCATCGTCAGCTGAAGCATAATTCTTCGAGATTGGAAAAAGACCAATCCGCAAGGGGCAAAGTGCAACCCCCAAGCCTTCGTCCACACGTCGACGTCACCCTTTCGTCTGCCAATTTCTTAACTGTCAACAATGTAACAAAGCTGAATAAGCAAATAGAAGTAGCATCCCGTTGGCAAATACTTACACTTTGGCGCTCTACTGGAGGACCAGTGAAAAGGATCACCTCGCCATTGCGGATTTCAGTTTCTTCCTAAAAAGCAATCGCAGGACTTTGATTTCGAATGGCACCATGGGACTCAGGCACGTATGTAGCGACTACAATTGCACCTAGAAACGGTTCCAACAGACTTTATTGGAGTGATGTGGGCACCGAGGCGGCGTCAGTGTCTGAATGATTTGGACCATATTAAGATGGGGGGAGGGCTTGGAGTTGTCTGCATTTGTTTTCAGTTATTCCTGTCTCTGTTGGTTTGCCCCTGAGGCAGAGTATTGAAGGCAGGGGTTCTTATTGCTATTGAGTAGAGTGAGAAAGTTACGCGAAAATCTGAACTACTATACCTCGATGCCGTATCCGAGAACATTGCTGATGAAGCTCTAAGTTACACTGAACCATATTGTAGCGCCTTAAGCAATGATAGGACACTGGACCTGCTACTCGAACACGGTTTCACGGACCAAGTGACGCAAGTAATGAGATATCAATCTATTATTCCGCACAAAACTCCGGTATTGGTAACAGTTCCACAAAATTCCCCATCACTTTACTTCCTCTTTCTCCTCCTTCTTCCCACCACCCAGCATGCCGCCAAGATAACCGCCAGCCCCTTTTGCTCCATCAACAACCGTGCTGCCAGCCGTCTGCGCACCCCCGGCGACTCCTTGGCCAACACTTTGAGCCCCACCGGCAATTCCTTCCCCAGCTCCCTGGGCGGTGTTGATCATGGGATCCGTCATGCCAGCTGCAGGTCCTCCATAACTGCCCGCATCATCTTTGCCACCTCTCTCTGCCCTGTTGATCCCCTCTTTCGAAGCCAGCTGTCCCACTGGCGCAAGAAAACCCTTGTCTCCGACCTGGTTCCCAATCAGGTTATGAACGTCGTCTTGGAGTTGATCGACTTGAGGAATGCCTGTGACCTTGGCCTTGTTGAGAGTGTCTATGATATGTTAGATACGTTTCCTTGGGGAGAGAGTGGAGGTGGACCTTTGGTTGCGTAAGAGGCTTTGTTATCTCCTTTGCCAAACCATTTCAGATATTGATCTTCGATCCATGGCATCCATTTCTCGTATTGGTCGGCGTATGCCTCCTTCGCCCATTCGGTATAGGTCTGTTTCTTTTTCTGCTCGTCAGAGAGGTTATCATAGAGTTGTTTCTTTTCGGCTTCAGTGTGCTCGGGAGGAGTGGCCTTCGCGCCCATGCCAGTTGCGTTCTTTAGAGATTCCATCGTTGGTACGTTTCTTTCTAGAGTGATTTGTTCTTGTATAATGTTGAAGTGGGATAAAGAATTTATTAAATGTATACGCTGTGAGGAGAGCATTTATACTTGAAATGTGGCAGTGCTGTCATATATGTGTGGCTGATAGCCATGACGTCGAACCTGTGGTTGTGTCAGATGCTAAATCCTGTTTCGGTACATTTGATGCGTGGATGACAAGGATGTAAACCGGGTTGGAATTCGCTTCTGTCCCACAATCTACGAAACCCCACCAAGGATCTACCCGCATCGTGGTCTCGGAACCTTATTCTGGTGCAACGTTTAGATACGATTCCGTGAAATTACTTTGTAACACGAACATCGTCTACAAAACATGATTTTATTCTGCCAAGTACGTGGACGAGGCGTGGCGGCCTTAAAGACATTGATAGATTGATCTTGCTAAGAGTTGCTTAAGCCCCTTCCCAACACATAGCGGCTTACACAACCGGAGCAGGCACTGCGTTCAGCACCCGCGACTGGAAATTCCTTTGTCGTCAAGTCAGTCATGATATCAAGAAATCGATATCGCTATCTTGGACGCCGAGTCCGGTACCGGTCGAAACAGTTCTTTGAACGATGGCCAACAAAGAAACTGATTTCTTGTCCTTGTTCATTATTTAAAAACCTATGCCCTAACTAAAAAATTTGCAGTCCTCTCCTAGCATCACCTATACTCAACCAAAAAATTAAGAATGGCAGTAACTCGGAAATATACCCGAAAGGGGCCAGCGAAATTGCCTCCAATGAAAACAACCCACTCTATCAAAAAAAAGATCCTCACCCAGAAAACTCATTTTCAGCAATGCCACAACCGCAAACATCGCTGATACCCTCAAAGGCAGGTTCATAATGGCGCATAAGCCAGATGAGCCGGAGTACGAGCTTTCGGTAGCTAATGCAAACCTCCTATTCCGTTTCTCAAGGCCTATTTGTGTTGTGCAACCTACCACTCCAAAACAAATCCAGGTCATCGTGCAGCAAGCAAGATCCCAGAACATATCAATAACGGTCAAAGGTGGTGGTCATTCATACATAGGTGCATCTTCTACGGACAAGGGTATCCTGATGGATCTGTCCAAAATGAATAAAGTAACACTGGACTGGCTAACAAAAACAATGACAATGGAGGCCGGCGCTCTGTGGGGGAAAGCTTATAGGGAATTGATCGAAGGTCGATATGACGGATGGATGGTCAATGGAGGGCGATGCCCACCTGTGGGTACCGCGGGATTCATATTAGGAGGGGGCATTGGCCCGTTCACCAGAACGCTTGGAATGGGCTCTGACAGCTTAATCGAGGCCACCCTTGTTACGGCAGACGGAAGCATTGTGACAGTGAGTGGTAACGATGACCCTGCGTCAGATAATAGCAAATTGTTCTGGGCTCTCCGCGGTGCTGGTGCTGGTAATTTTGGTATTGTGGTTGAAATGAAAATCAGGGTCCACAAATTGAAGAACAGAGATGGTAATGTTGTAGCTGGGCAGTATACTTGGTATCCGCCACCAGAAAGCACAAAGCTCCTCAGAACTACAATGACCAAGTTTTACACAGCAGACTGGCCTGACGAAATGACCATAGACAGTAGCTGGGTTTGGGATCTTCGAGACGACAACAAGAGACTTGGAATTCGATTTACCCGTAAGTTTCGATCCTTCGCCACCATTGAGTCTTTTCTGCTAATCATTTACTAGTTTACTACGATGGTGACAAAGAAGAATTTGACAAGATTATCAAGAAGTCGATCGTAGACCCGGAATTAAGCAAACAATTGACACGGCGAGCTTTGCCGGAGAGATCTACTCGATTTCTACATGAGTCTCTTGTAGCACAGTGGTCATTTGACATCCAAAGATCACTTCCTTCTAATGCATCATACACAATTTACACCTCATTCTGTTTCAAAAACGACCGCACTACTATTGAGAACGTCATACCAATCATTCATGAAGAAATGGCCGTCTTTGGAGAAAGGTTCAAGAACGACAGGGGCATTCTTCAGGTTTCGTTTATTCATTCTGGAGGAGAAGCATCTAGAAAGGCACGAACTGCCACAGCTTTCAACTGGCGGGAAGCTGTATTTCATACATACATTCAAGTTGGTTGGGATGGCAAATGGTTGGAAGGAGAGATGAGAGACTTTGCTCAAACCTTGAAGGATCGTCTCCGACCATTTTCTTTGGAGGGGCGGGCAACATTTTTCAACTTCCCCGACGGGGCTTTACAGCCTAATTACCATGAACGGGCATATTGGGGCGACAATTATGATAAGTTGCAGCAAGTCAAGCAAATATGGGACGGGGACAATTACTTCGATTCGAAACAAGGCGTTCGGCTTCCGCAGCCAAGCGAGGCGCCCACAGTTCCCAGTGCTGATGGGAATGTGACAGAGGCGACGGATCGTTTTGCTAGTTGGCAATGGGATCATCATGCAAGCCTTCCTGACATGGAATCAAGCTCATATGTTACCACTCTTTTTGACGAGCGTACAAATCGTCTTTGGTATTAATATGACAGGCCGAAGGCGGGTCGTACTATGACACTTGTGGACCTCGAGTGAGAAGTCAGTAGTTTAGTGGAGTTGACGAAGACGAAGGAGGCCTGAAAAATCGACAGGAATTCCCTCGAAGAAGTGAAAGTTGTGACTAGTTCGTTCACTCATACCAATGTAGATCGAGTTTCAAGAAAGCGTAGTCTTGCCTATTTTATAATAAATGCAATCTAAATTCGAGCTTTTAACAATCGTAAACAGTGTTAGAGAGAATGCTTTGATAGATGAGAGGCTGGTGATAAAAATCACGTAGAAGGTTGTTGGTGTTTCTTTGAAAAATTGACAAGTCATTAATTCGTAACTCCAGGTCACATAGTATGCCAAAAGCTCCATTGGGGTTTCCATAAAGCTAACCAAGGGGGCTACATCGATCAACAATAAGGATCAACCAACTCGCTTGTCAAGACACCTCAAAATGTTACACCCGTTCCCTATCTGGAAGTCATACCACACATAGATTAATCCATCTCAACAGCTAAAGAAACAGTCCATGTTAGGATTCTGCTCAAGTGGTCAGGTTAGTCTGCACAACAAGTCACAATGTGAAGACAGAGGACTAACTCTCGGGCCAACCTCCTGTTTGACAGAATGGTACACCCGTATCAGTACTAGTAGTTGAAGCGCAGAGGGTTACTGTCGCTGGCGCTCACTTGCACACCATCCTTTTCATTACTCCGGAAGCTAAGGGTGCCTATGACTGCTCCAGCTCTATCTCGTAATGTGTCCTTCTCAATATTATAGTAGTGAATACGATCGGTGCCGGGCCCATCTACACCGACGAATCTCTCGTCTTCTTGGAGATGGGAGCTACATCTGCCAGGAATGTAGCCTTGCTCATTCTGGGGCGCGATTTGGTAATGAGCTCGTTTCGTCAAGAAGTTGCCACCGCGCTTCCAATTCAGGGGGTTTTGTGGGTCATTGCCATCGTAGTCTAATTTTTGTGGTCAGCAAATCTTTATGGTTGCAGAAGAAGCATATGGTGAAGCTTGCCGTCCATAATCGCTGTCATGTAGTGTTTGCAATCACTCTCCATGTTGTTGGCAATGTCCATACCAGGAGGCCAGTTAATTGAAAGCTGAACCTGAAAACGAGAGCCTATGTTGTATTGACGATAGATACCCCCTGAATTGGAGTCTTACGCGCCTTGCTGGACGGCATCAGCGCAAAACTTTTCGATCTTGCAAGATCATATCATCGCGTCCCATAAATTTGTTGCTACCCGTGTTGCATGTAAAAAGCTGTGTTGGTCGTGGGAACGGTGGGGAAGAAGTGGCAGCGGGGTCCGCAGGGGCTGGGCCGGTCGTTGTTTGAGCCGTGTTATCCCAGTACGAGCCTTCGAATGATCCGTCGTCACCATCAATACCAGCAGTTAGGGGCTGTATAGTTTCGGTCGAAAGATCTCCGGTAACTAGAACGTTAAGTATTAGCATGCTCTCAGAAACGTGAATTCAAGATACATACCAGTCATGGTTGAGCTTTGTGCGTACCAAATAGACTCCCAAGAGGTGTCGCCAACGATTTTACTTACGAGATCGAAATCTGCAGCATTCTCATTTTCGTTTCGTTGCCACATGTTCGTGCTCCGTGCCTTGCAGGTTCAACGACCAACCCTCTATGGGTGCGCCAATATATAGGATCAAGGAATTTCCAGTTCGCGAAGGTACGTTACCGACAATAATTAGGCAAGGAACTCGTCATAAGCCGATCGATGATGGCATTGGGGCCGCTGTGGAGATGCTCATGGCTAATGAATCCTGCCATCACAACTTTCATGTTGAAATCAGCATTGAAGTTCTTGATACTTAGCAAATTCAAGCTTCGATAAAGAGGGAAGATTTCTCCAAGAGGTTCAAATAGTTTCAGCGCGTACCTGCTTCCATTGGACAGGCCATACTGGTTCCTGACTTCTCAGCAAGGCCACCAGCGGCCCAGGCACTCTTGATGTTTTTCCCGGGAGCAAAGACCTTCACAGAGGTCCCGTAACCTAAAGGATAGACAAAAATGTCAACGTGGTTTGAGACACGGGGCCGGTGAGTGTGCTTTTGCCTTACCGGTGCCTTGGCTAGAGCCCCATTGCTTCAAAGCGTTGTAGCTCGAGTCCATAGCAGCCACACAAACAGTAACCGGATATCTGATCAGCTTAAATCTCAAGTCTCAACTCGTCTCCTATTATAATTTCGGACTTACTGGCAAAGTTGGTTCTGCGAGGGCTGATGTACATTTCCAGCCGTAACTGTGGCCAGGAGACCAACATCATGAGCTCTGTTGAGAGCCCTCAACACTAGACCAAATTTATCCACCAGGTTGAAAGACATATCAATAACGGCTCCGGCATATTTGGACGGCTGGAGAGAAACATCAGGAGGAGGTAACAGGCAATTCGATATCGGAATCTCGACATTAGGAATTTTTATTTCCGTCTTTGGGCCTGTCCGCAACCAAACGACTTCCCGAACTTCGCAAAATTCAACTTCAAATGGATGCAAGCATATATCGATCTGTTAAGTATTCATTCAAACTTCTGTCTGCTATAAGAAGTCATACCCAAATGCACACAATACTGCACCGCAATGGCAATCGATCAACGATTCTATATAGTTTCAAAGGGCCAAAAGGACAACACGAATCCTGGGAAGTCATTCAAATTTGGCGCTCCTTATAAGCATGCCGCCCATCGTACAACGCCGTGAGATGCTCCCCATAGGCAAGGCAAACAGAGTCATCTCGGCGGCTGAACTACGTTGAAGAAGGTTGCCGGTGCACCTGTTGTCCTTCATAGGATTCATGCTGTTATGAAATTGGGCCAAGGTACTGGTCATGGTCGGTTTCAGCAAGGGAATCATGCAATCAAATACGAGGCAGATCCATCCAAGCTACGGGCTGCACTGATGGCGAGCCCCAGAATCGATGTGGTTCATGGGCCTTTGTGATTTATACGTGCACGAAGTTAAACCAGGAAATGATACAATTTTTGCCTACCTTGGATAGTTGAGAAACTCATGTAGAGTAGGTCGATACCATGACTGACGTGATCATTCAGTGGCGAAGGTATCGTAGGGAAGAATTTGTATCAAGGTTTGCCTCAATCATGTCGGGGAAATCCATCAAATTTCTAGGCAGGACTCGGCCCGCCATACGTACGCGCTGGAATAGAATCCGGTCGGGAGACGGAGCGGATTTATCGGAAGCCATTGGTGTATTATCCAATCTCGTTTCATTAAAATTTTATATTCAATTATCGTGACATTCACAAGACCCTTTCCAGCAAAAACAACAAACAAGACTATCATTAATGTACCATCATGTCTTCAACCGTTTTCCAAAACTTGTCGCCATACCTGCATGCGCCTCACTCTAAACGGTCGAGAGAGAGATAATCTAAGCTCACGAGGCCGTATCTTTTCGCTGTGTATTTTCAAGAATATCTTTTCCATGAGCTGTAAACAGTAGGTCAAGCGTGCTGCAAATTCCTCTGATGACAAAGCTTAGGAGGAATAGTTTCGTAGATCGCACTGCTACGAGATATACTTAGACAATGCGGCAACGGACAGGAATCTACCGTTCTAGCAATCATCAGTGATAGAGTTTAGCACGGAGTTTTTATTGAGATTGAGAATCATCATTCGCTCCAGCCGCTCGACAATAGCGTAGAGAAGAATGGGAGCATGCTGTGAATAGATTATTGCTTCGCTGAAATGCTCTCATGAACTTTTGGGCTCCTTGGCTTGACACTGGAGCTGTTATGCAACGAAGTGCCGTGAGAGAAGGAGCGGTGTAAAGAGGGTTCATGTTTCTCGAAGGAGCATTGGGTGATTTCTCTAGTTTCTTCGGGGAATATTTCTATTAGAATTTTTCAAATTTCAACTTAATCAGACTACCTAGGTATTATTAGTCAAGTTTTAGAAGTTAAAGTAGAATAAGCATTAGCGGTTCAACAATTCCAAATTTCCTAAGCAGTAATATTGCCTGATTCTTTTGCGAGCGGTATTCACGTCGACCCGACGCTGGGGTCGTTGCTTTCTGGGTCTGGTGGAAAGACGTTGTGATGCAGAAAAGCTGCTAGAATAGCACCCATGGAGTTGGCGCCAATGCCATTTACTGTCAGGACCATGTCCAGCTCCTTAAGGAAATCATTTTCCCAGTACCCACCATCCATAGTAGTCTTGCTAGACAACAACTTGTCCCTGATGATCTCATTCCTGGACACTAGCTGCATTAGAAAATTGGATACAAGGTCTAGTTCGAACATCTTGAGAATTCTGGATTCCAGTATAGGAACGACGAACTTGACAGCACCTTCTGGCGTACAATACTCTCTACATTAAATGATTGTCAGTGACATAGGGATTTCTATGTTGGAAGGAGACAGACTTGCCCAAGGTCATTATATTTCATGGCAGAATAAGGCATCCCAAAGACTGTCCTCTCGTATACCATTTCCCCAACCGGATCAGCACATTCCAAAGGCGTTACTTTCCCATCGGATCCCCTAAACCAACGACCTGTAGTGTCCAATATGAATCTCGAAATCGCATTTTGTTTTTGTTGGAATGAGATGCCGTCAGCATCCTCAGCCTGACAACATCCCACAATAAACAAAAACTTTCCAGCCCTTTTCGAGTCCTGCTTTCCTTCTCGTGACTTCGAGTAGTGATACATGGTGAGACTCAAGATGGCTTGTATCACTTCTATACAGCCCCTACGGGAAATAGTAGAATTGGATAACGCGGATGAGACCTTCTTCCACGCCCAGAGTTCTAGATTAACAAGTCCTTCCAAAGGATTAACTGATGAGGTTGGTTGGCCTACAGCTATAAATCTAGGGCTTCCTTTGACAGAGATTTTATGACACCAAAAGAAATCTGAAATCTCTAAAAGCGTCAAAATCGCCTCAATGGTTTCGTAAACTCTTGTCGCAGTGTCGCTTATTTCACTCGAGTCAGATTGTATTTCCGAAAAAAGGATCTGCGACTTGAGCGCCCGGTGTACCATGACACGCCCGTCAAAGGCAGTATCGAGCTCAGTTGTTCTACTCAAATTAACAACTTGTGGTTCATCGTCGAGGCTAACTTGGCCTGGGAATAACCTAATATTATCCCCTGGGATGTCTACAGACTGCGCACCTTCAGTGTTATGATACGTTCCTACGTGGATCGTCAATAGATCCACTTGGTGTATATCACTCGCTAGGTGACTTGCTTCAAATGCCGTTTTTAATGCGGTCGCCTTTGAGGGTGGATCACCAACATGGCGTCGCATCCATGCTCGAAGAAGAACCAGCATTAAAGTTAAACCAAGCTGGGACACTCCTCCAGACCAATGCAATTCCCTGGTCCCAATATTCTGGCAGACGAAGCCGACTAGAGTAAAAGCTGTCCCAGTCACAGTCGTTATCGCCATGACTGTGCTCTTTGAATCAGATTTCGCTTCATCGCCCTCTACTTCGCTCTCAGAACGCTCGGAGCTAATAGAAGTTAGCTTTAACCCAGGGGGAAGCAAGTTTCTTCGGGAGATGACCACCCGTGGATTCCTCTCGTCGTTGAAAATTGCAAAAGCGGGAAGGTTCATTGTTGGGATCTTCTTTTGTAGTCTGACAACGTGGAATCCCGTATTTTCATCTGGCTTGGCCTCGTCACCCTTTTGCCGAGTAGTATCCATCATCTGTTGAGTATCTCGGGAGGCGTTCGCGTGTTGCGTTACCGATGGGCCGTCCTTGAGACTAAGTGGTTCAATCATAGACTCCGTCATACTGTATTCCACAACACGTGCACATAGGCATACTCCTATGGTGATACATATTGTACCAGAAGCCCAAATCGGATACCCATACGAAGCCACAACATAACCGGCTCGGGACCACCGATAGTAATAAACCACCAGAGCATTGAACGCGAATACTAAGGCCTGCAGAAAAGCTCCTATAAAAGTAAAGATCCACGCTTGAATTTCACTTGGTGTAGCATCTTTAACGTTGAGAGTCAAGTTCGGGCTTCTTCTGATCAAGTTGTTGGCTAGTCTTACCCGTTCGCATGTAGGCGACTCGTTGTTTGCGTTCAATTTTT